>VFQP010000097.1_pt1 | contig 256624 bp, 232 predicted proteins | sample 3512351 | NCBI WGS metagenome assembly VFQP01 (sample SAMN10412372, study PRJNA504923) | tailings metagenome | isolation source: Relicate 1 Philex TSF1 revegetated site | place: Philippines: Tuba, Benguet | collected 2017-08-29 | reverse complement strand
CCATCATTCGGGACAACAAACCATGGCAAACCGCTTGACCAGCAACACAGTCGCTTCCCCGTCGAGGGGGAGGTGGGCATCGAGGGTTGGCTGGACCTGGGCGAAACAAATGGGCGCGGTGGGCGGGCGAACTCGAGCGTGCACCGCCCTGCCCTCACTCCGCCGGCGCGGCTAGTCCGCGTCGTATTTGCCCACCACGCGGTGGGCGATGGGCCATTCGCGGCGGAACTCGCTGAACTGGCGGTGCGGGTTCCACTGCTCGAGGTGCCACTCGCGATCGTTCCAGTCATTGAGTCGCTTGACGATCGCCTCAGCTTCCCGGCCGTCGGGTGGGGTGTGGTAGAAGATGTGGTTCTTGCCGCGTGCCGGCCTGAGATGCGGGTTGATCCAGGCGACATCGCCCGGCCAGTACTCGGGCACCATCGACTCGCCGTCGATCATCAGCCCATAAGCCCCCTGCACGTCGCGCAGTTTGGTGGGCATTTCCACCCGGTCGACGATGTCGGAGCCGATGATCAGCCGGCCGCCGCCGCCCTGGGCGCCCGAATAGACGTTGAGCTTGCGCGTCGGGTCGACCACCTCGCGCGCCGGCACCGCAAGGATCGGCTGGCCGGTGGCGCGCTCGTGCGGCGGCAGCGGATCGTTGGCGTCATCCACCGGCGGCGCGCCCTCGCCAGTCAACAGCCACGCCTCGCTCACCCGGAACGCCGCGGCGTATTTCGCCGACTGCCGGCCCAGCCCGCGCTCGCCGCTCTCGTGCTGCGCATAGGTGATGTAGGCCCAGCCGAAAAACGTCGCCGCCTCCTTGGCGGTGCGGAAACCGCGGGTGATGCGGGCGAGCTTCAGCCGCTCGGCGGCCTCGGGGCGGGTCTCTTCGATCATGACTGCATTAATGCACAGTTTCAGTATGCGTTTCGCGTTGACACGCGATTTGCGTTATGCATACTTTTGCGAATGGAACAGCTTCGCACTTCCCTCCCGCTCGGCGCGCCGCTGGGGCGCCCTCTGGCGGCGATCGCTGCCGGTGCGGCGCGCGTTCCGCTGCTGTCGCGTGCGTGGGCGGCCGGGCGTTTCGACGCGCCAAAGCCCGCGCCGCGGCAGCTGACCTTGCCCGGGTGGCGACGAGGAAGACCTCGCGCCGGACTCCCGAGCCCGCCGGCGGGCGGGCGCAGTCGCCCCGGAGCGAGAATTCGTCGCCTCGGCGCGATACCTCGTCGCCCCGGCGCGAAAGTTCGTCGCCTTCTCTTCGCACTCACACTGGCGCGCGACCGAGCGTCCATGCACCGCCGGCGCTGAACCGCCAACCTCCCGCTAATCGAGCCCCGCCGCCGACGCCCTCGCGCCGGCGAACGCCACCGCCATGCCCAATGGAGCCGACCCCATGATGCTCTATCGCCAGCTTCGCCTCGCCCCGGTGCGGGCCGCCGATGCCAGCCCCAGCCAGCAGCGCCTCGCCGAGGAGCGCCGGGCCCGCGAGGCGCGCATCCGCCGCGCCGCAAAGAACCCGCCGCCGGCCTCGCCGCTCACGGTGCGGCCCTACCATGCGGCGCGCCCGCAGCCGCCGCCGCCGACCGAGGCCTGGCCGGATTATCACGAGCCGGCGCCCTACGAGACGATGTGCTTTGGGCCCGCCATGGTCCGCCCGCCGACCGCCCGCGAGATCATCGACGAGGTGGTGGCGCGGCACGGCATCGAGCGGACGGAGCTCGCCGGCGCGTCGCGGCGCGCCCCGGTCACCGCGGCACGGCGTGAGGCGAGCTGGCGCATCCGGCACGAGGTGCTGGTCAACGGCCGGCAGATCAGCCTGCCCGAAATCGCCCGGCACCTGGGCGGCCGCGACCACACCACCGTGCTCTACAATATCCGCCGCTACGAGGCCGAGCGCCTGGCCCATGGGCTGGCCGGCGCCAGTGCGGCGACGGCGCGGCCACAGCCGGGGGCGGCGCGATGAGCCTCCCCTGGTTCAAGTTCCAGCCCGCGGCCTGGCGGGGCGACCAGGCCCTGCGGGCGGTCAGCCTGACGGCGCGCGGGTTGTGGATCGAGTGCCTCTGCATCATGCACGAGGCCAAGCCCTATGGGCACCTGGTGCTCAACGGCAAGCCGATCGATGCAGCGACCCTGGCGCGCATGACAGGGGTGCCGGTGGACGAAGTTCGCGCCTTGCTGGCGGAGCTTCGGCAAGCCGGCGTCCTGAGCGTGGCAAGCACCGGGGTCATCCTGTCGCGCCGCATGGTCAAGGACCATGAGCGCGCCAATCTGGGCCGCCGATCGGCCAACCGCCGCTGGGCGCAAGCGCCTGACCCGACAGCACAATCGGGCGAACCCAATGGGTCGGCCAATGGGCTGCCCAATGCCGAGACTCAAGACTCAAGATTCCCCCCTAAAACCCCCGGCGACACCTCGTCCGGCCCCGCGGCGCTACTGCGTCCGCCCAGCGACATCTCGTCCGGTCCCGGCGCCACTGCGTCCGGTCCCGGCGCCACTGCGTCCGGTCCCGGCGACACCTCGCCTGCCCCCGCCCGTCCCAGGGCGTCGCGTCGCGGCAAGGGCGCGTCGGCGCTGCTCGAGCAGGCCCGCAGGATGCAGGCGGAGACCGCACCATGAGCGGGCCGAGGATGAGCACCCGCGATCAGGGCAAGGCGCTCGAAGCCATCGCCACCATGCTGGCGGGTTTCCCCAGCGCGCAGGCGGCAATCACCGAGGCGACGGCGATGGCCTATCTGCGCGCCGTCGATCACTGCCCGGTCCTGGCCATCGAGGCCGCCTGCACGGCGTTCCTCAGTGGTCGGGTGGCCGGCCATAACCCGGATTTTCCGCCCACCGCGCCGCGGCTCGCGGCACTGGCCGATGCGCTGGGCGAGGCGGCGCGTGCCCTCGCCGAGGGCCCGCGGCTGATCCGCTACCCGATCGGCGCGTCGCCGCCGGCCGGCACCGTGGCGCTGGGCGGCCGCACCGATGAGTGGCGGGGCCCGAGCCGCACCCGGATGCTTCAGGGGAGCACCAGCTGATGCCGCTCATCCCCGTCGAAACCGCCCCCGGCTTTCGCGTCGTGCTGCGACGCTGCGATGGCTGCGGCGCCCCCAATGCCCGCTATGGCAGCGGCAGCCTCCGCGCCGCCCTCAAAAGCGGCGAGCTCGGCCGGGTCAGGTGCTGGTGCGGCCCGGATGGCTGCCGGCTTCGCGCCGGAAGGAGGGGCGCGCCATGACCTGGTCGCAGACCGGCGCCGAGCACCGCGGCGGCAGCCGCAAGAGTTTCATCGAACGCATCCGCGAGGTGGCGGCCGAATATTCGGATCGCGGCCTCGGGGCGACCGCGGCGATGGCCGAAATCCGGGCGGCCCTGCGCGCCCTCGACAGACAGCTGAAGGAGACCGAGCATGCCCGAGTGGTACGCAGTGACGACACGCATCAAGGGCGAGCGCACGGCGCTGCGCCAGCTCGAGCAGGCGGGCTTGGAGGCCTATCTGCCGCAATACCGCATCGAGCGCTTCAACCGCCGGCTGCGGGTCAGCAAGGTCACGACGCTCTGCCTGTTCCCGCGCTACCTGTTCGTGCGGCTGGACCGGCTCGAGGACGCATCGAAAGCGCTGGGCTGCTCGCAGGTGCTGGCGATCCTGCCCGGCCGGCCGCATTTGCCCGAACCGCTGCCGACACGCGACGTGCTGGCGCTGCGCGAAGCCGAGGCGGCGCAACTGCTCGATGACACCGACGCCGCCCGCCGCCGCCGCGGCGAGACCACGAAGAACACTCTCAACGCGATGCGCAAGCGCCTCACCGGCAAACCCGTCCGCGTCGCGGCGGGCCCCTTCACCAGCTTTGCCGGCACGGTGGAAGCGGTGGACTCGCTCAACCGGCTGAAAGTGCTGCTCGACCTGTTCGGCCGCCCGACCCAGGTGGAGCTCGATACGGCACAGGTCGAGGAGGTGGCGGCTTGACGGGGCCGCACTTGCGCGGGGTCGCGGTCTGTCTCGCGCGTGAGCGGCGGGCCACCGTGCACGTGGCGACCTCCCCGCCCGATGTTGCCCGACAGGCGGAGGGTCGGCTGCCTCGCGCCACGCTCTAGAACCTGGCGAACCGCTGCTCGACCTTGCGGGCAAACCGTTCCCGCGCCGCGGGCGAGATGTCGTGGATGGAGTGCTGGGCGAGATAGAGGTGCTTCACGCCGAGGCCGCCGCAGGTGGCCTTCAAGCCGCGCAGCAGCACCTTTCTCGCCGGATCCTGCATCAGCAGCCTGTTGTAGAACCAGGGCGCGCCGCAGGTGGTGACCACGCCCATCCGTTTGAGGTTCAGCAATGCCGGCTTGATGAGCCCGCCATCCGACGGCTGGTCGAAGGCGACGCCCGGGCGCCAGACGCGATCGAAATAGCCCTTGAGGATCGCCGGCATGCCCAGCCACCAGGTGGGAAAGCAGAAGACGCAGGCATCGGCCCATTTCAGCGCGTCGATATAGACCTTCAGCTCTTCGGGCGGCGGCTGCGGCGCCTCGTGCCCGTGCCACTCCTCCGCCCGCATCACCGGGTCGAACTGCATGGCGTAAAGATCGAAATCGATGACCTCATCGCCCCTGGCGTTGAGTGTGTGCAGGATCCGCTGGTGCAGCGACGCAGTGTAGCTGTCGGCTGCCGGATGCGCATAGACGACGTTGACCTTCATGGCGAGCGCCCCCACGCCCATCCGATTATGCCAACCTGTTATGGCAGCCGGCGCGAACCCCCGGCAAGCGCCGCCATCACCACGGATCGGTCCCTATGCCGGCTCTTGCCATGGGCGGGGCAGATGGGCGAACAAGAATACCGGATCGTCGGGCCGGGGAAGCAACACGCGTGGCGCCACTATCGCTGATGAAGGCCATCGAGGCTCTGCGGTGAGTATCGCGGTGCGGCAGTTGCTGGCGGCCGATGCCGCGGCGTACCGCGACATCCGGCTCGAGATGCTGCAGGTCAACCCCGAGGCTTTTGGCTCGACCTACGAGGCCGAGAGCGGCCGTTCGGTGGCGCAGTTCGTCGACTCGCTGGCGCGGAGCTTCGTTGCCGGCGGCTTCGTCGATGGGCAGTTGGCGGGTGTCGCCGGGTTCTATACGCTCGAGGGCCCCAAGGTCTCGCACCGCGGCAACATCTGGGGCGTCTATGTGCGCGGCGCGCTTCGCGGACGAGGCGTCGGGCACGCGGTGCTCTCGGAGGTTCTGCGGCATGCCGGCACGCGGGTCACCCAGGTGCACCTGCAGGTCGTCACCGAAAACGCCGCCGCCCGGGCGCTCTATGAGCGGCTGGGCTTTACCACATACGGCACCGAGCCGCGGGCCCTGAAGGTCGGCGACCGCTACTATGACGAGCACCTGATGGCGCTGCAGCTCGGCTGATCGGCGGGCCGACAAGAACGGTCCTGGCGCCGCGCCAGCCATGGCTCAGGCCAAAAAGCGCTCGAACGCTAAGGCCGCGTCCGGCTTGCGCCGCCTCGCGAACGAGCGCCCGTTCGCGTTCCCCAGCTCAATCTCTGCGTCCGAAAATCGAACGCCGTCAGCACAGCTCCGGCGGCCGATGCCGGTCGACGTTCAAACATTGCCACAACAATGTTCTGCAACCCTCCCGCAGTTCTTCCGCCCTCCCGCGGAAAACAACCGCAAATCACCTCCCGCGCCGTTTTCCCGTCCATCAGTAGATGAGGTTCGCAGTGTCGCCGATCGCCGCCATTCGACTGATCTTCTTTCTGGATGGACTGATCATCGCCAAGTGGCTGCCGCACCTGCCCGATATCCAGGCCACGCTGGGACTGGATATCGGCCAGCTCGGGCTGGCGCTGGCGGCGTTGCCGCTGGGCATCATGGCGTCGCTGCCGCTGGTGGGCACTTTCGTCATCGCGCGCGTCTCCGAACGCGGCGCCATCCGCCTGACCTTCGCCTGGCTGGCGTTCACCTCCATCCTGCCCGGGCTCGCCTGGGACCTGCCGAGCTTCGCCGTCGCCTTGTTCTTCTTCGGCTCCGGCATTGCCGGGGTCGAAGTCGCGATGAACGCCACGGCGGATGCCATCGAGACGCGGTTGCAGAAGCGCATCATGTCGAGCTGCCACGGGCTGTGGAGCGTCGGCAACCTCGCCGGCGCGGCCCTCGGCAGCCTGGCGCTGTCGCTTCAGCTCGAGGCCAGCCTCACCCTGCCCGTCGCCGCGCCGCTGCTGCTGGCGCTGGCCTGGTTCTCGACCGGCCAGTTGGCGCGCAACCCGCTCTCGTCGGCGCCCGGACCGGCGCTCGCCTTGCCCGATCTGCCGCTGCTGCTGCTCTGCCTGTTGCCGTTCTCTGCCTGCGTGCTCGAAGGGGCGATGGCGGATTGGGCCGCGGTCTATCTCAGGTCCGAACATGGGGCGCAGGCGGCGCTCACCGGCGCCGGGTTCGGCATCTTCGCGGCGATCATGGCGGGCACCCGGCTGACCGGCGACCGGCTGATCGATCGTCTCGGGCCGGTGTTTCTCGCGCGCTGCTGCGGGGTCTCGGGCCTGTTGGGGCTGACGGTGCTCTGGGCGGCGCCCAATGTCTGGACGGCGCTGCTGGGCTTTGCGCTGATGGGCTTTGCGGCGTCGCTGATCTTCCCGATCTCGGTGACGGCCGCCGCGCGCCAGCCCGGCCGCTCCCCGGCCATGAACATCGCAGCGCTGTCGTTGATCTGCTTTTCCGGCTACGTCATCGGCCCGCCGGTCGTCGGCTTCATCGCCGGGCTGGTGGGCCTGCGCACCGCCCTCGCCTGTCTCATCCCCTTCGCGATCGGCGTGCTGCTATTGGCTCCACGGGTCCAGCCGAAGCTGTCGGCGCAACCGACCTGAACAGCGACGGCGGCGGATGCCATAGTGCTGGCTGGGTCCGAGTCTGGCGTGGTCCTGGTCAGCTCTCATTGCAGGCGTCCGTACGCGACCCGGCCCGTGCGCTGGGGCCCAAGTGTTGAGTTCCGTCCGAGATTTGTAGGCGCTGGTGGGATTGCTCCAATTCAGAATGGCGGGATACTCTTGCCGCCGGGAATTTCACCGGCGAGTGTCCGATCGGAGCTGGAGGACGCGTTGGCATTTCGCCAGGCCCGGATTTCACCGGAGTTGCCAGCCTGAGGGGGGGCTGAGATGCAGCGAGTCGACGCCCTCGGCTGGATCGAGTTGATCGTTGTGTTGACTGTGCTTGTGGCTCTCCAGTTTTTGGTGGGCCCCGCGGCAGCTGTCGGCGGGTTATTACTATTTCAGTATGCTCGTCTTCTGTATCGCCTGCGCTTCCGCGGCCTTCAGAAGAGGGTATTTCCGGGCCTCACCGGATTTGACTATTTCGTCAGCGCACTCTCCATAGCAATATTGCTCGTTGGCCCGCTTGGTATGCAGTTTCAGGGTTCGCCATGGTGGCTTGCTCCTATGCCTTTGGTGCTTCTCGGAGCCCCTCTGTATTTTGCACTGCGGTTTGCTTCGATCAGAACGGGAAGCTCTGTCACATTAACTGCAGACACCGTCTTCAGAGACGACTAACGCGCGGCGTATCAGAAGCCCGTCGGGCTCTGAAACCAATGGGTCATTCGCGCCTCGGCTCGCGGTTTCGCATTGTCGAGGCGCTGGCGGGTGGCGAGCAGGCGGTGGGCGAGCTGGTTCGCGCCGTCGCTGATCTTCCCGATCTCGGTAACCGCAGCCGCGCGCCAGCCCGGCCGTTCCCCGGCCATGAACATCGCCGCGCTGTCGTTGATCTGCTTTTCCGGCTACGTCATCGGCCCGCCGGTCGTCGGCTTCATCGCCGGGATGGTGGGCCTGCGCACGGCCCTCGCCTGCCTCATCCCCTTCGCGATCGGCGTGCTGCTATTGGCTCCCCGAGTCCAGCCGAAGCTGGCGGCGCAACCGACCTGAACCACAACGACGGAATACTCTCGCCGGGTCAGAAACCGTGCCAGCTCCCCCGCAACGTTGGCCGGCCCTGTTACGCTGCGACGGGGCCGAGGCTCCGGCGCGCCCCCACGCCTAGAGGGACGGGTTCTCCTCGGAAAGCCGCAACGGAGCTTAGGGCTGCTGCCGGCAGAAGATGAAATCGCGGTCCTCGGTAGCGCCGACAGGGAAGCTGTATTCACCGACTTTCTGGAAGCCATAAGCTTGATAGAGCCGTTGCGCTCTTTGGTTCTCGCTCCAGACGCCGACCCATTGGGGTGCGTTTGCATACCGATCCGCGAAGTGCTTCAGGGCCATCTGCATCAACTGGTTACCCAGGCCGTTGCCCTGGTGGCTTTTGAGCACGTAGATACGCTTGATCTCCCCATGCTCCGGGGCGCACCGGGGGTGCGGCAAGTGGCCCGGCACACACTCGAGATATGCGGCAGGCTGGCCGTCCTCCCCCAGCACCATCCGCCAGAAATTGGACGGAGCGAGTATCTCGGCTGTCACCGCGTCAGGTGAATATGCATCGTCGAGATAGGCGGCCAGGTCCCTCGCCGGATAGAGATGTCCAAATGTCTCAGTGAACGTGGCCTGCATCAGCTGTCGCAGGCGCGGAACATCGTCGAGATCTGGAACAACGGTCTGCATGTCTTTCCCTCCTCCGGTCGGCGAGGCGAGTGAACACCTGGCGAAGCAGCCGGTCCAGCATCGTCGCATGTGTGACAGCTCCCGCTGTCGAATGTCCAGTTTGGACCAGAGACGGTCACTCCCCGCCTGCTACGCCGCACCGCCGACGCTCACCGGCTTGACACCAAATATGCACCACCATACATATGCACCATGATGCAAGAGAGCGTGTTCCAGATCCTCGCCGACCCGACGCGGTTTCGCATTGTCGAGGCGCTGGCGGGTGGTGAGCAGGCGGTGGGCGAGCTGGTTCGCGCCGTCGATATCGATCAGTCCGGGGTGTCGCGGCACCTTCGCATCCTCGGCGAAGCCGGCTTCGTCACCATGCGGCCCGATGGCGCAAGGCGGCTCTATTCGCTCAAGGCCGAGCCGTTCCGGGCGATCGACACGTGGGTCGCGAGCTACCGGAAGCTCTGGGAGAGCCGGCTCGATCGCTTCGACGCGGCGCTGGCCCGTCGGCGGAAAGCAGCCGATGGCGAGGAACCGAAATGAGGGCTCTCGCAACCGAACTGGGGGTCGCCACCGTCAGCTTCGAGCGGGTCTATGACGCCGCGATCGAGGATGTCTGGGCGCTGTGGACCACCAGGGAGGGGCTCGAGGCATGGTTCGCGCCCGAAGGCATGCGCTTCGAGGTCTCGGTGCTCGAACTGTGGGTCGGCGGCAGCTTCGATCACGTGATGACCGCGGTGGGGCCCGAGCAGGTCGCCTATCTGACCAATCTCGGCCGGCCGACCACGGCCTGGGTGAGCGGCCGGTTCCTCGAGGTCGAGCCGCAGCAAAGGCTGCGCATCCGCTTCGATATCGATTTCGTCCCCGGCGTCGAGTCCTACCCTTACGACATGCTGGTCGAGCTCTCCGTCGAGGCCGGGCGCGTCCGCATGGTGCTGACGGCCGATCGGCACCCCGACCCCGAAATGACCCGCGGCGCTGTGCTGGCGCTCAACACCCAGCTGGACCGGTTCGAGCGGGCTCTCGCGGCGCGCGCCACCAAGGAGCAACAGACCTGATGCGACCCCTGATCTACTCCATCAACGTGACGGTCGATGGGTGCGTGCACCACAACGCCATTCCATCCGAGCCGGCGCTGCAGGAGGCGACGCTGCGCGCGACGCACCTGCACGCCACCCAGACCATCAGCCGGGTGGACGCGCTGCTGTTCGGCCGCGTCACCTACGGCATGATGGAGGGCGCCTGGCGGCTGGCGACGCGCACCTCGAAGCCGCCCGAGTGGACCGAACCGTTCGCCCGCACCATCGACGCGATGCCCAAATATGTCGTCTCCAGCACGCTCGGCCAGGTGGATTGGAACGCCGAACTGATCAGCGGTAACCTCGAGGCAGCAGTCACGGCGCTGAAGCAGCAGCCCGGCAAGGGCCTGCTCACCGGCGGCGTGCAGCTGCCGCTGGCGCTGGCCGAACTGGGCCTGATCGACGAGTACGAGTTCGTGGTGCAGCCCAGGCTTGCCGGCCACGGCCCCACCCTGTTCGCCGGGCTGTCGAAATATGTCGAGCTCAAGCCCATCGACCGCAAGGACCTCGCCTCCGGCGCCATTGTCCTGCGCTATGAGCCGAGACGGTAACGCGGGGAGGCCCGCTTCGGCTGAGGCTCACTCCTCTCCCAGTGTGTGGCGCGCCCGGCTCACCTTGAACGCCGTGCTGCTTCGAGGCTCGAGGTAGTAATAGATGTCCGTGTCAGGGTTGTCCCTGGCATGGGCCTCCCAGGACGTCCGCTCGCCGATCTCGGCAACGGCGACGGCATGGGTCGGAAAGGCGAAGACGCTGAAAACGACGGTCTCCCAATAGACGTCGTCCAATTGGCGCGAAGCAGAAAGTGACCAGGCCTCATCGGAACGGAACAGCGGCTCACACCGGAGGAAGTCGCTGTAGTCCTTGAGTTCCGCCACGTGAGCTTTGCCCAGCAGCGCCACGGGAAAGCCGGCATCCTCAAGGTGTTGCAGCACGTCGCCACTCCGCACCACTGAGCACGATTGAGCTACGACGGTCAGCGCGGAGACGACGAGGACGGCAAGCCATGCCGACGCCAAGTGTTTCAATCCAGCCCCCCGTGCAGTCTCGAGGCCAGTGAGGGGCCGGAGCTGGCGGGTGTCAACTGGTCACCCATGACCATCGCGAACCGGCGGACAAAGTAACGACACCATCAGCCGCCAGTACACTTCAGGCGAGACAATCGCGCCCCGAACTGTCAAATAAAGACCTTTGGGCCGGATTGATGTTTCTGTCTATTGCCACCACCCACCAGCCGGCGACCGATCTCGGCTATCTCCTGATGAAGCATCCCGGACGCGTGCACGAGACCGAGCACGCCTTCGGTCGGTCCTATGTGCTGTTTCCCGAAGCCGGCGCCGAGCGCTGCGAGGCGGTGCTGCTGCTCGAGGTCGATCCGATCGAGCTGGTGCGGGGGCGCGGCCAGACCGAGGGCCTGCTCGACCAGTATGTCAATGATCGTCCCTATGCCGCCTCGTCGCTGCTCAGCGTGGCGCTCAACCGGGTGTTTCGCACCGCCATGGCGGGCACCTCGCGCGAGCGCCAGCCGCTTGCCGACAGCGCCATTCCGCTCGAAATCACCGTCCGCCCGCTGCCGGCACAGGGTGGCGCCGAGCTGGTGGAGCGGCTGTTCGCGCCGCTCGGCTGGCAGGTTACGGCCGCGGCGCTGCCGACGCCCGCCGGCACGCCCTCCCGCTATGTGGCGCTGACCCTCGCCGGCACCCTGCGGCTCGCCGACGCCCTGTCGCATCTCTATGTGCTGATCCCGGTGCTCGATTCCGACAAGCATTACTGGGTCGGCGACGACGAGGTGGAAAAGCTGCTGGCCAAGGGCGGTGCCTGGCTGTCGGCCCACCCCGAACGCGATACCATTGCCCGCCGCTATCTGAAGGACCGGCGCAAGCTCTACCGGGCGGCGCTCGATCGCCTCGCTGCCGCCGAACCGGAAGCCGAGATCGAGGACGAGGCGCCGCTGCAGCCCGAGGCGATCGTCGAGGCCCGGCTCAACACCCACGATCTCCGCCTCGATCGCGCCGCCGAAATCATCCGCCAGAGCGGCGCCACCTCGGTTGCCGATCTCGGCTGTGGTGAAGGCAAGTTGCTGCGCCGGCTGCTGAAGCTCCCGGCGCTCGGCCGGATCCTCGGCGTCGATGTCTCGGTGCAATCGCTGCGGCGCGCCGCGGAAAATCTCAAGCTCGGCCTGCCCGGCGGCCCGAAGGCGGACCGCGTCAGCCTGCTGCAGGGCGCCCTCAACTATCGCGATCCCCGCTGGGCCGGCACCGATGCGGCCGCCCTGGTCGAGGTCATCGAGCATATCGAGCCCGACCGCCTGCCGGCGGTCGAGGCGGTCGTCTTCGGCAGCGCCGGCTTCCGCACCATTGTCGTCACCACCCCGAACGCCGATTACAACGTGCTGTTCGATGGGCTCAGCGCCGGCGCCTTCCGCCACTCCGACCACCGCTTCGAATGGACCCGCGCCCAGTTCCGCGACTGGGCCGAGGCGGTGGCGGCCCGCCATGGCTACAGCCTCGAGATCGAAGGCGTCGGCGAGCCGCACGCCGAGCATGGCGCCCTTACCCAGCTGGCGGTGTTTCGCAGATGAGCGTGCTCGATATCCCCGATTTCAGCCTCGTCGTGCTGATCGGCGCCACCGGCTCGGGCAAATCCACCTTCGCCTCGCGCTGGTTCCTGCCCACCGAGATCATCTCGTCCGATCACAGCCGCGCCCTCGTCGCCGACGACGAGACCGACCAGTCGGCAACCGCCGACGCCTTCGACCTGGTCGAAGCCATCGCCGGCAAGCGGCTGAAGAACCGCCGGCTCGCCGTCATCGATGCCACCAATGTCCGCGCCGCCGATCGCCGGCGCTGGGTCGAGCTGGCGCGCCGCTACCACGCCCTGCCCGTCGCCATCGTCGTCGACCCCGGCGCCGATATCTGCATCGAGCGCAACCGCACCCGGCCCAACCGCGATTTCGGCCCGGCCGTGCCGCAGCGCATGGTGCAGGAAATCCGCCGCGGCTTCACCGGCCTGCAGCGCGAGGGGTTTCGCCAGGTCTGGCGGCTGAGTTCGGTCGCCGAGATCGACGCCGCGAGCATCGATCGCCGCCCGCTCTGGACCGACCAGCGGCAGGACCAGGGCCCGTTCGACATTATCGGCGATGTGCATGGTTGCGCCGACGAGCTGCGCCTGCTGCTCGAGCGGCTCGGCTATCGCATCGATGGCTCGCCCGAGGCGCCGCAGGTCATCGCGCCGCAGGGCCGCAAGCTGGTCTTCGTCGGCGATCTCGTCGATCGCGGGCCCGATACGCCGGGCGTGCTGCGCCTCGTCATGGCGGCGCTGCGCGACGGGGTCGGCTATTGCGTCCAGGGCAACCACGACCAGAAGCTCAGCCGCTGGCTCGCCGGCCGCGACGTCAAGATCGCGCACGGGCTGGAACAGTCGATCGAGCAGTTCGGCCGCGAAACGCCAGAATTCCGCAATGACGCGCGGCGCTTCCTCGATGAGCTGCGCAGCCATTACTGGCTCGCCGGCGGCCGCCTTGCCGTCGCCCATGCCGGTCTCAAGGAGGAGCTGATCGGCCGCGGCTCGGGCGCCGTGCGCGAGTTCGCGCTTTATGGCGAAACCAGCGGCGAAATCGACGCTTTCGGCCTCCCCGTCCGTCTCGACTGGGCCGCCGAATATCGCGGCAAGACCACGGTGGTCTATGGCCACACCCCGGTCCCCGAGGCCGAGTGGGTCAACAACACCATCGACATCGACACCGGCTGCGTGTTCGGCGGCAAGCTCACGGCGCTCCGCTGGCCCGAGCGCGAGCTGGTCGCCGTGCCCGCCGCGCGCGTCTATGCCGAACCGGCGCGGCCGTTCCTCGCTGCCGCCGATACGCTCACCGGCCAGGCCGAAGCCGACCGGATGCTCGACTATGCCGATGTGGGCGGCCGGCGTTTCGTCGATACCGAGCTGATGCGCCGCGTCGTGGTGGCCGAGGAGAACGCCGCCGCCGCACTCGAGGTGATGAGCCGTTTCGCCATCGCCCCGCAATGGTTGGTCTACCTGCCGCCCACCATGTCGCCGGTCGAAACCAGCACCGCCGCCGGCTATCTCGAACGCCCCGAACAGGCCTTCGCCTATTTCCGCGAGCGCGGCCAGGCGAGCGTCATGCTCGAGGAAAAGCACATGGGCTCGCGCGCCGTGATCGCGCTCTGCCGCGACGATCAGGTCGCCCGCCGCCGCTTCGGTGTCATCGGCGACGAGGCCGGCCAGATCTGGACCCGCACCGGTCGCGCCTTCTTTGCGCCGGCGATGCGTGACGCCGTACTGGCCCGCCTGCGGCAGGCCGCCGATGCGGCGGGACTATGGGACGAGCTAAGCACCGACTGGCTGCTGCTCGACGCCGAAATCATGCCCTGGTCGGCCAAGGCCTCGAGCCTCATCGCCGGCCAGTACGAACCGGTCGCGACGGCGGCGGTCGACAGCCTCACCGCCGCCACCGCAGCCATCGCGGCGGCCAGCGCGCATGGCATCGACACCGGCGAGCTCGAAGCGCGCTTCGCCCAGCGCCTCGACCGCGCCATCCGCTACGGCAAGGCCTGGGCCCCCTATGCCTGGCCGGTCGATGGCATCGACGATCTCGAGGTCGCGCCCTTCCACCTGCTCGCCAGCGAAGGCGCCGTGCATTTCGGACGCGACCATCGCTGGCACATGGCGCTGGCCGATCGGCTGGCCGAGGCGTGCAGCGGCCTCCTCACGCGCACCCGCACCCTGGAAGTGGCGCTGGCCGATGACAGCTCCAGCGCCGCGGGCTGCCAATGGTGGGAAGAGCTGGTCGCCGCCGGCGGCGAGGGCATGGTGGTGAAGCCGCTCGATTTCACCGCCCGCGGCGCCAAGGGCCTGCTCCAACCGGCGCTGAAGGTGCGGGGCCCCGAATATCTGCGCATCATCTACGGCCCCGAATACGACCTGCCCGAACATCTGGAACGCCTGCGCAAGCGCGGCCTCGGGCGCAAGCGCGCGCTCGCCCTCAAGGAGTTCGCCCTGGGCCACGAAGCCCTCCGCCGCTTCACCGCCGGCGCCCCGCTCCGCCAGGTCCACGAATGCGTCTTCGCGCTCCTCGCGCTGGAAAGCGAACCGGTCGACCCGCGGCTGTGACATCCTTTCGAACCAGCGTCCGCTTCGCACCGGAAGCGGACGCTGGAGATACTTCATTCAGAGCTCTGGCCCCAGACTGTAACCCCGCGGTTGGGAAGCGTATCGATGCCGTACACCATGAAGATGAGCCACGGGCACGGGCGAGTAGTGGTCGGGCAGTTGGTCGACGACGCGAAATCCTGGCAGGTGTGGCAGGTCTATCCCGGCGGAGAAACCCGCCGCGTCGACTTCCGGGACGGCTGGCGTATCCCCGATCCATCCGAGCTTTGTACCGAGGTTCGAATGCTCAACTCGCTGAGGAGTGTCTGCGTCTTCAGCTGCCGGATACGGTTTGCAGTGTCGCAACAGGTTAAGGATGCAATCGAGTCTGCTGAGCCCGGCGTGCATCAGTTCGCCCTTCTCAAGATGACCCCTCACAAAGACCAGGTCATCGGAACGAATTACTTCATGCTGAACGTCTGCAATCGTCTTCGGGCGATTGACGGCGACAGGTCCTCAGTGCCGTTCAGTTTGCATGACGGCGGAACTCGCAAGGGATACTCCCTGTCTGGACTGCCGGGCACGCAGTTCGTGGTCCGCCACGAAGCCGTATCTGGCAAGGCGGTGTGGATGGACGAGGAGTCGCTGGAACACTTCGTAAGCGACGAACTGCGGGACGTGATCACTTCGCACGGCGCCCGAAATCTCGAGTTCGTCACAGTGGCGGAAAGCTGAGGTCGGGTAGAGGTGTCGGCCTTCGGGGCAACGGCAGGCCGGCACGGACAGCGCATCACGCGAACCGGTCGACCCGCGGCTGTGATGGGCGCGGGGGCGGCGGCTCAACCGGCGAACTTCGCGTCCATCGCGGCCCGGTCATAATCGAGAAGCCACGCGTTGAACTTGCGGTAGAGCGGCAGCAGCGCCAGCCGATCGGGCCCGGCGACATCCATTCCCCGGTCATCATAGGCGGTCAGAACAAGCCGCTTCTGCAGGTCGGCGATATGTATCTCGCTGATCCAGCGGGCCTTGGGCCCGATCGTCACCATGGCAATACTGGCCCAGAGCAGCGCAGCCAGTGCTGCGTCGTCTTTTGCGAATGGCGCAGCATAGCAGTACTGAAAGACGTCCTCGCCGAACTGGGCGATGTGATCCTCGTCGTTCAACCCGACCTTGCTCGCCGGTCCGAACGGATGCCGAAACCCCATGTGCTGCAACTGCTGCAGCGCGCTCCATTGCCGCCTGGTCGCGCGCGGCCCGCCATAGATCGAAACGAAGGCGCAGAGCATTTCCGAGCCCGAGAACAACTCGGCAGCCACCGCCCTCGCTCGATCGAGCGCCTCGAGGAAGCGGATCGGCCCCATCTCGAGATCACCGCCCAGTTCGAACCGAAGTCCAAACGCGGCCTCATAGAACATGGCATCGGGAAAACCCTGCCACCCGAACCCTGCCTGCACCGCTTCTATCGCATCAACTGCCATCGTACCCACCCTGCTCGCCTTGACCGTGGTTCCCTTCGGCCCCAGCGCAAGTCCCGGAGTTGTATCTTTAGCGACGTCCGCTTCGCGCCAGAAGCGGACGCCCATGCCCTCTTGTGTGTGTGGCTGCCCAACTAATCGTGCGTTAGGCTGGGGGCGAGGATGGTTCGCTTGGGGCGGCAATGAAGGCTAGATCGTTTCTCGCAGGCGTGATCGTTGGAGGGGCTATAGCTTTTGTTGCCGGGCTGGTGGGGACGACCTTGAGAGATACGCCCAGGCCGCCCCTCTTTGCGTCTCTGCCGTCCAAGACAGTGGACATCGCGCCGGCTGTGGACCGTTTGGTGAAGGCAGAGTTTCCCGCAGGTACAAGCCAGGACAGCGCCATCGCGGCATTGTCCAAAATGGGCTTTGTGATCAGGCAAGGCGAGAATGGGCTTTGGGCCGACTACACCGCCGGCGGCTTCCTCTGCACTGAGAGTTTCTTGGTGACATGGGAGCCGGCAGAGGGCCGGTCAATCGCGGGCGCTTCGGGTGACTATCGCTCATCCTGTCTCTAGGGAGCCCTCCACACCACCTAGCCTCGCGTGTGGGGTAAGCAAACATCCGCTCTTGACCGAACCCTGGCAAAGGCCCGCCTCGCGCCAGAAGCGGACGCCCATGCGCCCCAGCATTATCCGGGCCCCTTCTGGCCATTGCCAGGCAGTCCCTGGCAAGCGAAAATGTTCTTGCTCCCCCCCACCGAAAGCCCACAATCGTCATGGCAGGCTGAACCATGAGCGAAGTCACGCCGCCAGAGCCGACGCCTCCCGAGCCGCCAAGGCGTACCCCATGGGCCGTCTGGGGCACGATGGCGTCAGCAATGCTGCATGTTGGGGTGCTGGCGTTCTTGCTCTGGCAGCCGCCGCCTGACAGCGCCGAAGCTGCACCACCGCCGGCCATCGACGTGGAACTGGTGCCGCCGCCCGAGGCGATCAGCGCCAGCGAGCCGCCTGCGGAGGAGCCAAAGGAGGAGGCTGCGGCGGCGACCTCGCCGCCGGCCAAGACGACCCCAGCCGAACCGCCACCAGCAGAGCAAGCAACTGCCCCAGCCAAATCGGCGGTAAAGCCGTCTCCGCCCGAACCGCCATCCGAAACAGCGGCCGCAAAGACCGTATCCAAGGCCCCCGCCACCGCAGCATCGGAGCCGGTGCGGAGTTCGGAGACCTCCTCAGCAGAGGTGGCGCCGATACCGCTGTCGCGTCCCAAAGTGAGGGGTCTGACCGCCCCGGCCAGCGTGCCGGATGGGGCCGTTACCGCACTCACAGCCGACACTGGCGAGATGGCGGAAGGAACAGCTCCGCCGGCTCCGTCGGCGGTGCCCGATATCGCGACCCTTGAACTTGGCGCGCGGCGCAGCGCCAAACGCTTCTATCTCAAGGCGATGCTGAACGTTCCCAGCATGGCGCGGGCGCGCGCGATGCTCGAAACGCTGCCGCCCGACAAGCGGCTGGCGCAAACCTGCAACATTGAGGCCCTGGCCCAGATCGGCAATGCCGGGGAACGCTTCACGCCCGACGTGGTGATGGCGGAAGCCTATGCCAGGTCGGAGATGACAGGCACGCACCTCGCGGCGAGCGGCGCGATCTTCCGCTCCGGAGAAAGGTGGTATGGCCTCGCTTTCGACTGCACGCTCAGCGACGACCTTACGAGCGTCACTGCGTTTTCCTATCGTCTGGGCGCCGACGTGACCGATGCGGTGCTTGCTCGACTGAGCAAGACCTAGCCGGAGCGGCGAACCCCGGGCTCCGGCACGCCGCCGCGCGATCGCGTCCGGTACAGCATCCGGACCCGAGCTCGCCGCATCGTGGCAACGGATGAACTCTGCGCGCCGACGGCTGTCTCAGGTCGTAAGTGACCGCTTCGGGCCAACACCGGCCATTCACCGCGGTCCTCGGCACCAACACGAACCGCCGCCCATCGAACGGCACGGCCGGCGCGAGCAATGCGCCCGCGCCGGCCTCTGGCCTAAAGCACGGTGCGTTCGGCGCTCCTCTGATCATCGACCGCCAGGTGGTCCTGGTAGAGCCCCTGCCTCGCGGTGCGGCGCCAGGGTCGCGCCGGGTTCAGGGGGTCGGTCGAGATTTCCGCCACCGTCAGCGTCGGGGTGAGGCCGGCGACGGCGCGGGCCACCCAGGCGCCGTTGGGGGCGACGATGCCGGCCGGCGCTTCGGGGCTGTGCTGGGCGTGCACGGCAAAGCTGGTCCAGAAGCTGTTGCTGGCGGCGTGCCCGGCGATCTCGGCGGCGAATGGGCCGCCGCCGGTGGTCGAGAACAGCACGCAATCGACGTTGAGCTTTTCATATTCGATGAACAGCTCGGGATAATGCGCCTCCATGCCCAGCGTGCAGCCGAAGCGCATGTGATCGACCTCGAAGGTCACCGGCACCGACCCCGGCGTGTACATGAAGGAGAGCTTGGTGTTGGAGAGCATCCGCTCGTCGTAACGAGTGACCAGTTCCCCCTGGTCGGAGATCACGTAGAGGCTGCTATGCGGGCGGCGCGCCGTCAGCCGGTGCGGCGCGCCGATCACCACCCACAGGCCCAGTTCGCGCGCCGACCGGCACACCGCCGCGATTTCCTCGCGCAGCAGATCCCAGTTGCAGCGCGTCCAGTCGGCCGGGCCGACGCTCTCAGGCCCGAGCGATGAGACGATCCGCTTGTCGGGCGAGCACATCGAGCCCTCCGAGAACTGGAGGATCCGCGCCCCTGCCCACCGCGCCTCGTGCATCAGCGCCCGCGCCTCGGCTCCCGCGGCGCGCAGCTCTGCGGCATTGGCCGGGTCGAGCCGGCCCGTGCTCTGGGCCACCGCCAGTCGAATGGAATTGGGCGCACCTCCGCTATCGGGGCCCTTGCCGAGATGGCGCAGCGCGCTGGTATAGGACTCGCCGGTTTTGGCAGCGCGCTCGCGCACGCGGCGCTTGAAATTGTGGTTCTGTGTCATGTCATCCTCGCGCGTGGACGTCGTTCCCCAGCAACAGGCGTCCGCGCGATCGGGACATAACGATGAACCCGAGACCAGATGTCCCTTTGCCTCCGTTGCAGACCATGCTGGGGCTGGTCATGGAGGTTCGGCGTCAGGCCACGCCGCGCTCAGGATGGGTGCGGGGCGGGCGATTCGTCAACGTGGGCAGGACCGCTTCGGGTGGGCGGCGACATTCGTGCGTGGGCTCCCCCTCCCCCGCAAGCGGGAGAGGGCTGCTGACTGCGGCTTTGGCGCCCTGCTATTCGAGCTTCCCCACCGTCCCATAAACCTCGAGCGCCCGTTCGCGCGTCAGGTACCCGTCGCGGATGTCGCGGGCGATGGCGTCGCTGCTGCGGGCCTTGGGCTCGCCATAGCCGCCGCCATTGGCGGTGACGATGCGGATCACGTCGCCGGTGTTGACCACCACATTGGTGGCGAACGAGTAGCGCTCGTTGCGCCCGTCGGTGCGGCGCAGCTCGACATAGTTGAGCGAGCCGTCGAGGCCGCCGCCGACGCCCCAGGGCGGCATGGTGGAGCGGGTATAGCCGAGCGACAGGAAGTTGTTGTCGCCGCGCACCCGGTAATGCACCTCGATGCCCTTGCCGCCGCGCCACTGCCCTTCCCCGCCCGGCTCGGCATTGAGCGCCACCTGGTCGACGAACATGCCGTAGCGGGCTTCGGCGATTTCGGCCGGGCAGTTGAAGGTTTCGCCGTGAAAGCCCGAGAACTGCCCCGAATTGCCGTCATTGCCGTCCCAGCCGCCCCAGCCGCCGACCTGCGGCTCGACGATGGTGTAGTGGCGCCCGGTATCGGGGTGCTTGCCGCCCATCACCGTGCCGCAGATCGAGGCGAAATTGCCGGCCGGCACGATGCCGCCGAAATGGTGGGCCAGCGCTCTGAGCGTCATGTCGAACAGTCGGATTTCGACTTCCGAGTAATAGCCCAGCGCCCCCGGCTCGACGACGTGGAAGATGGTGCCCGGCTCGGTGATCACCTCGAGCGGGCGGAAGCAGCCGCCATTGCCCGGCCCGTCCGGATCGGTGAAATCCTTGAAAGCCAGCTGCAGCGCGATCTCGGAGCCCTCGCGCGACGAGTTCTTCGAGCCCGCCTGCTTGGGGTTGCCGCGGAGGTCGACGGTGAACTTTTCCGGCGTGATGACGAGGCGGATATTGTGCACCGCGCCATCGTCCTGGGTTTCGGAATAATCATAGGTGCCGGCCGGCATCAGCTTCAGTGCCGCCAGCGCCCGGCGCTCGCCCAGGTCCATATAGTCGGCGACGGCCGCGAGATAGGTGTCGGCGCCGTATTTGGCCAGCAGCTCCTGCACCCGGCGCTCGCCGATGCGCAGCCCCGCTATGCCGGCCCAGAGGTCCCCCTTGAGGAAATCGGGCAGCCGGGTGTTGACGTAGAGGATGTCGAACACCGCCTGGTTGGGAACGCCCTGGTCGAACAGCTTGATCGCCGGGATACGCACCCCTTCCTGGAAGATTTCGGTGGCATCGGCCGACATCGAGCCCGGCACGTTCCCGCCCACGTCGTTCCAGTGCGCGATATTGGCGACCCAGGCGACGATGCGGTCGCCGGCGAACACCGGCGCGGCCAGCACCATGTCGTTGAGGTGCGTCACCCCGCCATAATAGGGGTCGTTCGAGGCATAGAGATCGCCCGGCCGGACGCTCTCGAGCGGGAACTTCTTGAGGATGCCTTTGACTGCCTTGTCGAGCACCCCGATGAAGGCGGGGATGCCGGCGCCGGCCGCGGCGATATCGCCGACCGGATCGAGGATCGACGAGGATAGGTCGAGCACTTCGTAGATGATGGCCGACATCGAGGCCTTGCGCTGCGCCACGAACATTTCGTCGGCGATCGCTTCGAGCGCGTTCTGGATGATGTCGAAGGTGACGGGGTCGTGCTTGCTCATGTCGCTCAGCCCTGGATGGCGATGTGGATGTTGCCGTAGTCGTCGATGCTGACGCGGTTGCCCGGCTGGATCACCACCGTGGTGCCCGGGTCCTCGATCACCGCCGGGCCGGCAAAGCTCATGTCGGGCTCGAGTTTCGCACCGTCATAGATGGTGGCTTCGTGGATGCCCTCGGTGGCGTAATCGACCTCGCGGCGCCCCTTGATCGCCTGTTCGAGGCTGGCGCCGGTCTTTTCGAGCCTGGTGATCTCGAGCTTGCCCACCTCGGACGCCGCCACCAGGTGCAGCCCGATGATCTCCACCCCGGCATCGAGCCGATAGGTGTATTCGCGCTCATAGGCATCGTGGAAATTGGCGATCAGCTCGGCCATCGAGGCCGGGCTCGGCTCGCCCGCCGGCAGCGGCACTTCCACGGCGAATTCCTGGTTCTGGTAGCGCACCCGGACGAGGCCCTTGATGCTCACCTTGTCGGCCGGCACGTTCCCGCGCACGAAGTCGGCGATGGCGCGCTCGCGCGTCGTCGTGAGCAGCCGCGACAGGCTCTCATGATCGTCGGCATCCATCAGCTGGGTGACGAAGTAATCCCGCCTCAGGTCGCTCATCAGCATGCCCCAGGCCGAGAACACCGAGGCGCCGCGCGGCACCACGACCTTCTTGACCCCCAGTTCCTTGCCCAGCTCCGCCCCATGCATCGGGCCGCCGCCGCCGAACACCACCATGGTGAAATCGCGCGGATCGTAGCCGCGGTTCACCGAGACCAGCTTCAGCGCATTGACCATGTTCGAATTGGCGATGCGCACGATGCCGCGCGCCACTTCGATATTGCTCATCCCCAGCTTGCCGCCGAGTTCCGCGAGCGCCCCATTCGCCGCCGCCATGTCGGCGATGACATTGCCGCCGACGAAGTAATCCTTGTTGATGCGGCCGAGCGCCAGGTTGGCGTCGGTGGTGGTGGCATTGCTGCCGCCCCGGCCATAGGCGGCCGGCCCCGGCACGGCGCCCGCCGAACGCGGCCCGACATGCAGCTTGTCGAACTCGTCGACCCAGGCGATCGAGCCGCCGCCATTGCCGATCTCGACCAGGTCGACCACCGGCACCATGATCGGATAGCCGGCGGACTTGCGGTCGCGCTCGATCCAGTAATCGGTCTTGATGGTGACCTGCCCGCCCTTGATCAGCGAGCACTTGGCCGTGGTGCCGCCGATATCGAGCGCCAGCACGTCCGGCTCGCCGATGATCCGGCCGAGCTCGGCGGCGCCCCAGAAGCCCGAGGCGGGGCCCGATTCCACCATGGTGATCGGCGTCTGCTTGATCGAGTCCACCGCGTCGACGCCGCAGTTCGACTGCATCACATAGAGCCCGCCGGCATAGCCCTTGTCGCGGAGGCCCGTTTCGAGCCGCTCGAGATAACGCTGCGCCGCCGGCTGCACATAGGCCGAGAGGATGGTGGTCGAGGTGCGCTCGTACTCGCGCCACTCGCGGGTGATCTGGTGCGAGGCGACGGCTACCACATCCGGCCACAGCCGGCGCAGCTCCGCCAGCGCCGCCTCTTCATGCGTCGGGTTGGCATAGGCGTGGATGAAGCAGATAGCGACCGCGGTGACGCCGTCGGCGCGGAAATCGGCGACGATCTGCGCCAGCCCCGAGAGGTCCAGCGGCACCTGTTCGTTGCCGTGGAAATCGATGCGGCCGGCGAGCTCGCGGCGCAGGTACCGCGCCACGAACGGCTCGGGCTTCTTGTACTTGAGGTTGAAGAAATCCGGGCGGTTGCCGCGGCCGATCTCCAGGACGTCGCGGAACCCCCTGGTGGTGATCAGGCCAACCTTGGCGCCCTTGCGCTCGGTCAGCGAGTTGATCACCACGGTGGTGCCGTGGGCGAGGAAATCGAGGCTCTCGAGCTCGACCCCGGCCTTGGCGAGGACGTCGAGCACGCCCTTCTCGAAATCCGGCGGCGTGGTATCCGACTTTTCGGTGCGGACGCTCTGCGCGCCGCTCCGCGTATCGGTTTCGAAATACACCAGGTCGGTGAACGTGCCGCCGACATCGGTGGCGACGCGGGTAATCTTGTCGGACATCTCAGTCTCTCGTTTGCGCGCCGCGGCCGCTGGCCGATGGCGCCATATTCCGGGGGTGGCAGGCGTTCATCGCTTGTTGCCGGTCGCGGCGAGCGCGACGGCCAACACGATGATCACGCCGGTGGTCAGGTCCTTGAAGAACGGGTTGACGTTGAGGATGTTGAAGCCGTTGCCGATCAGCGCCATCAGCAGCACGCCGGCCATCGAGCGCCAGATCGCGCCGGCCCCGCCCATGATCGAGGTGCCGCCCAGGATCACCGCGGCGATCGCCTCGAACTCGTAGCCGGTGCCGGCCTGCGGCTCGCCCATCGAGAGCCGCGACACGGTGATCACCCCGGCAAGCCCGGCGGCGCCGCCCGAGAGCGCAAAGGTGATGATCTTGACGAGGTTGGTGCGGATGCCCGAGAGCAGCGCCGCTTCCTCGTTGCCGCCCACCGCGAAGATGGCGCGGCCCAGCGTCGTGCGGTTGAGGATGAACATCATCAGCACCATGAAGGCCAGCATCACCAGCACGGCGACATTGACCAGGTCGAGCTTGGCGCGGCCGAGCCAGGCGAATTCCTCGACCCGCACCGGGATCAGCTTGCCGTTGGTGATGAGGATGGCCATGCCGCGATAGACGAGGCTGGTGGCCAGCGTCACGAGGAACGAGTGGACGTTGAACGCGGTGATGATGATGCCGTTGATCGAGCCGAGCAGCAGCCCGATCAGCGGCGCCGCGATGATGGCGACCAACGGGTCGACATTGACCGCGAGGTAGGCCGCGCTCACCGAGGCGACGCCGAAGATCGCGCCGGTCGAGAGGTCGAACCCGCCGCCGATGATCACCAGGGTCAGCGCGCAGGCGATGATGAACAGCGGTGTCGACTGGTTGAGGATGTTGAACAGGTTGCGCGGCGTCAGGAATGACGGCGAGAGCAGCGTCAGCGCCACCAGCATCACCGCGATGATGATGAGCACGCCATACTGGCGCACGAAATCGCCGAAATCGAAACGCCGCGCGGCGGGGGTCTTGGTGAGGGTGGTGTCGGCCATCAGCTGGCAGCCTCCTGGCGATTGCGTTGGCTGTTCTGTTCGTTAAAGACGCGGGTGAGGGCCGCTTCCACCGTCAGGGCGGCGGCGGGCTCTTCGGCGAAGATCCGGCCCTCGCTCAACAGGTAGCAGCGGTGGGAGAGGTTGATGACTTCCTCGAGTTCTGAGGAGATCAGCAGCACGCCGACGCCCTGCCGCGCCATCTCGACGATGAAATCGTGGATGCGGCGGCGGGCCCCGATATCGACGCCGCGCGAGGGCTCGTCGAGGATCAGCAGCTTGGGCTTGGCCACCGCCCATTTGGACAGCAGCACCTTCTGCTGGTTGCCGCCCGAATAGCGCGCCACCCGACCGTCGACCGCCCCCGGCACGATGCCGAAATGGCCGATCATGTCGCGCGTCTGCCTGATCTCGGCGCCGCGGTTGAGGATGCCGAAACGGCTGATCCGGCCGAGCGTGCCGAGGCTGATATTGAAGCGGGTGGGCTGGGTCAGCACCAGGCCCTGCTTGCGCCGGTCCTCGGGCACCAGCGCCACTCCGGCGCCGATCGCGTCGTGGACGGAAAAGCGCCCCCGTACCGGGGTCCCCTCGATCAGGTATTCGCCGCCGGTGATCCGGTCGGCCCCGAACATGGCGCGCGCCACCTCGGTGCGGCCCGAACCGACGAGCCCCACCAGCCCGACGATCTCGCCGGGGCGGATGACGAGGGAAATGCCGGAGAGCCCGGTGCCGGTGCTGACGCCGCGCAGCTCCGCCACCGGGCGCTGCGTCTCGGCGGGGGCGGCAGGCAGCGCCGGCCAGAGGATTTCGGCGGCCTGCCCGAGCATGGCATCGACCAGGCTCTGCTTGGTCTCGCCCGCCATCGGCGAGGTGCGCACCACCTTGCCGTCGCGCATGATGGTGACATTGTCGCAATTGGCGAGGATGTGGTCGAGGAAGTGGCTGACATAGATGACGGTCTTGCCCTGCCCCTTGAGCCGCCGGATCACCTCGTGCAGCCGGTCGGCCTCGTCCTCGGTCAGCGACGAGGTCGGCTCGTCCATGATGATGACCTGCGCCTCGCGGGCGATGGCGCGCATGATCTCGACCTTCTGGCGCTCGGCGATGCGCAGGCTCGCCACCTTGGCGAGCGGGTCGATGCCGAAATCGCAGGCCTCTTCCAGCGCCGCGAAGCGGGCGGCGTCGCCGCCGACCAGGATGCCGGCGCGCTGGCTCTCGCGGCCGAGAAAGACGTTCTGCACCACGTTCAGCTCGGGCGCCAGCTGCAGCTCCTGGTGGATCATGGCGACGCCCAGCGCCAGCGCGTCGCGCGGCGAAAAGCGCGCCACCCGGGCGCCGAGGATTTCGACCTCGCCCTCGTCCGGCGTGTAATAGCCGCCGATGATCTTGCCGAGGCTGGATTTGCCGGCGCCGTTCTCGCCCACCAGGGCATGCACGGTCCCCGCGGCGATCTCGACATCGATGTTCTCGAGGATGCGCGTCCCGCCAAAGCTCTTGGCGACGCCCCGCACCCGGACGGCGATGGTTGGACTGGTCATGGGCGCCTCCCCTGCTGCAGCGAGCCAGTAACGATCATCGCCCCGGTGGCCGGCAGGGCAATGGCGTATGAAAGCCACCGGGCTCGCCGTGGTCCTCCACCGCGTAGCGGGGGAGGGGGACCGCCGGAGGCGGTGGAGGGGGCGGCAGCAGACGCCGGTGTTTGGGGCCGCCCCCTCCACCAGCTTCGCTGGTCCCCCTCCCCCGTTTCACGGTGGAGGAGCACTGAAAGTGCAGTGCTTAACCCCATATGCGATTGTCCTTCGGTGACCGGGGGCGCGAGGCCCCCGACACATGGATGGTGGCAGCGATCAGCCTTCCCACTCCGCCTTGAAATCCGGGTGGGCGTCGAGCCAGGCCTTGTCGACGATCATCGGGTTGGAGGCCTTGGTGGCCGGGTCGATCCAGTTCTCGACCGTCTCGCCCTTCTTGGCCCGGATCAGCGCATCGGCGGCATAGAAGCCTTCCGAATACGGGTAGCCCGAGAGCGTCGCGTCGAACACGCCCGCCTTGATCTTGTCGACGGTGATCTGGTTGAGCCCGCCGCCGATCATGTAGATCGGCTCGACCGGGATGCCGGCATCGTTGAGCGCGATCTCGACACCCAGCAGATGCTGGTCGGCGTTGGAGAGCACCGCGTCGATCTTGGGGTTGGCCTGGATGATGTCCTGGAACGCGGTCAGCGACGCATCCGGGCTGTAATTGCCTTCGCCGGTGGCGACGACCTTGATGTTGGCGTGCTGCGACAGCACGGTCTCGAAGCTCTTGTAGCGCAGGTTGTCGAACGGGAACTGCAGTTGGCCGATCATGATGACGACGTTGCAGGGATCCTTGTCGGCGCAGAACTTCACCACTTCCTCGGCCTGCGCCGTGGCACCGTCGACCGGGTTGGAGGCGACGGTGGTGGTGAGGCCGGGGACCTGCGGGGTCATCACCGTCAGTTCCGGGCCGACCGGGAACAGCGTCGAGGCGACGAGCAGGCCTTCCTTGGTCGCTTCCTCGAGCGCGGTGGCGATGCCGACCGTGTCATTGGGGGCGATGATGATGCCGTCGAAGCGGCCGCCGGCAATGATGTCTTCGACCTGCTTGTACTGGGTGGCGGCGTTGAACTCGCCGTCGAAGATCTCGACTTCGACCCCGCCGGCCTTTTCGGCGGCGGCCTTTACGCCCTGCCAGGTCGCATCATTGTAGCCGTTCTGGCTCGATGCGGCGAGGAAGGCCAGGCGGATCGGTTCCTGGGCCATGGCGGTGGCGGGGATGAGGGCCGAGGCCATCAGCGCCGCTGCGAAAATCTTGTGCTTCATCGTGTTCTCCTGTGGGTCCCTGTGTGTAGTGCCGGGTCCGTAGGCTCGGACCACCTGTTGCGCCGACCGCCGGAGCGGGGCGGCGAAAGCCTCACCCCTCCATGACCGCGGCGCTGCCGCCGCCGCTGCGGCCGTGGAAGTTGGCGCCTTCCGACCGCATCTGGTCGAGCAAGAGGAAGGCGAGTGTCGCCACCGGCTGCCAGGCAAGCGCGGCTTCGACCTTGTCGGCCGTGTAGTGCCCCTTCTCGTGCAGCAGGTTGAGCGTGCCGATCACCCTGCCGTCGGCGACCGCCGGCAGGTTCATGTTGGATTCAAAGCCCAGCGCCTGAATTTTCTGCCAATCGAAGAACACCCGCTGGATGCCCTCGATACTGGTCGAGGCGTAGGGTTCGCAGCGCTCGATCACCGTCTCGAAATAGAGGTTGCGATCGAGCCGCTTGAAGTTGCCGGTCGGATAGGCCGCCGCATCGTCGGTCCACACCCGGCGCGAGCGCATGGCGTCGAGATCGTAGACCGATGCCGTGGTGAGGCGCGAGCCGACCGCCGCATGGAGGCCGGCGCGGCAATAGGCGAACACCGCGATGGCGGCATCGGCGCCGCGCGCCAGCCGGTGGGCATGCGCGAGATCGGGGCTCACTGGCGCCTCCGGTCATGCTTGATGGCGCCGTCCTTGACGACGAGCTTGAGGTGCTGCTCGGGCCGGCCGAGCTTGGTGATATCGGCGAACGGATCGACGTCGAAGGCGACGAAATTGGCCCGCGCCCCCGCCGCCATGCTGCCGATCTCGCCTTCCATGCGGCAGAGCCTCGCCCCGGCTGTCCACATCCCGTCGAGGATCTCGGCGGGCGTCAGCACCTGGGCCAGCAGCTCGAATTCGAGCCCGCCATATTTGCGCAACTGGCCGAGCAGATCCGTGCCGAAGGCCATCGGCAGCCCTGCATCGCGCATCACCTTGAGCGAGTTGCGCCCGCCATCGCGCACGATGTCGATCTTCGCCTGTTCGGCGACGCCGAAGCCCAGTTGAGCGCCCTCGAGCTTCAACCCCTCATAGGCCGCCAGCGTCGGCACCGCGATGCAGCCCGCCTCGGCAGCCATGGCGGCGGTCTCTTCGCCGATCAGGTTGCAGTGCTCGAGCGATTTGACGCCCAGCTTCACGCAGCGGCGGATCGAGGCGTCGGAATAGACATGCGCCGACACATAGGTGTTGAAGTTGGCCGCTTCCTCGACCATGGCGCGGATCTCGTCGTCGGAATATTGCAGCCCGTCGATCGGATCGTTCGGCGAGGCGACGCCGCCATTGGCCATCACCTTGATGAAGCGGGCGCCTTCCTTGATCATCTTGCGGCAGGCGCGGCGGACCTCGTCGACCCCGTCGACCAGGACGCCCATATTGCCCAGCCGCCAGCCCAGCGCGTCGGGCCGGATATCGGTGCGCTGGCGCAGGTCGGTGTGGCCGCCGGTCATCGACAGGCCCTTGCCGCAGATGACGAGGTCGGGCCCCTCGACCAGCCCGTCGGCCACGCCGCGCACAAGCCCGAGATCGGCGCCACCCAGATCGCGCACCGTGGTGAAACCGGCCGCGAGCAGGCCGCTCATCACCTGCGCCGCGCGCAAGGCCGCAAGGCTGTCGGGAGCGATGGCATTGGCCCAGAGGTCGAGTGACCAGGCGACGACATGGAAATGGCAATCGATGAAGCCCGGCATCAGCGTCAGGCCACCGAGGTCGATCACCTCGCTCCCCGGCTCCGGGGCGATGCCGGTGCCGACGATGCGGCCGTCGCGAACCGCAACGCTGGTCGGCGCGCCGAGCGCCTGGCGCTCGAGATCGACCAGCCGCGCATTGGTGAAACTCAGCGCGGCGCTCATCGGCCGATCACCGCCATGCGCAATGACGCGGCTGCCGGCCGCTCGGGTGAGATCTGCTTGGAGTCGGTAAGGCGCATCCGGGTCCTGCTTGCGACGCTTTGATGTCAGTATGAGCGAATATTTAGTTTGTCGACAAGATGGATTCTGAGCCCGATCGTGCCGAAACTTTGGGCGTCATGCCGCCTTGAGGCCGCACCAGTTGGCGACGAAACGGGCAATCACCTCGGTGGTGGTGGCGAGGCTGGCCAGTTCCACCGCCTCGGACGGCGCGTGCATGCCGCGGGCATTGCCGCCGTAGCAAAGCGCCGGAATGCCGTAATAGAGGTCATAGAACCGGGTATCGCTGGTCGCCGTCAGGCACAGCGGTTCGAGCGGCTGGCCCAGCACCTCGGCATGGATATCGGCGAGCACCGCCTCGGCCGCGGTGCCGGGGGCAAAGACATGGCCATCGGCCTGGAAGCCGATCCAGCTCAGTTCCGGCATCTCTGCCTCGAGCGCCGCGGCGCAGCGGCGCACCGCCTCGGTAACCCGCTCGCGCACCTGAGCCAGGCTGTGCCCGGGCAGCACCGACAGCCGGCATTCGAGTTCGCACCACGAGGGGACCGAGCCCAGCCAGTCGCCGCCGCGGATCTTGCCGGGGTTGAACTTCACCGGGTCGGCGATGGCGCCGAAATAGGGATGCGTCACCGCCTCGGCATTGATCTCGGCGGTCAGCCCCTTCAGCGCCTCGATATAGGCCGTGGCCGCGAGGATGGCATGCGAGCCGGTGGAAGCGCTGGCCAGCACATGGCCCGGCCGGCCGAGAATGCGCAGCCGGAACCAGACCGAACCCAGTTCGGCGCGGATGATCCGGTGCCCCATGCTTTCGGGAATGAACGCCGCATCGGCGCGGTAGCCGCGCGCCAGCGTCGAGAGCGCGCCATTGCCGGTGCACTCTTCCTCGCTCACCGTCTCGATATGCACCCGCGAGCCGGGCACATAGCCCAGCCGGCGCAGCGCATCGAGCGCGAACACCATGGCCGAAACGCCCGCCTTCATGTCGCCGGTGCCGCGCCCATGCATCCAGCCGTCGCGGATTTCAGGCTTGAACGGATGCTGCGACCAGAGCTCGGGCGCGCCTGGCGGCACCACGTCGATATGGCCCTGGAGGATCAGGCTCTTGCCCACCGGCGCCTCGACCTCGTGCGTCGCCACCACCTGCACCGCCCTGGAATAGTCGGCGTCGACCACCGGCGAAAAGCCCGGCAGGCCGGCAATATCCACTTCGTCGATGGTGTAGCGGTCGACCGCCCAGCCGCGCGAAGCGAACTCGCCGGCCAGCCAATCCTGGCATTCGGCCTCGTTGCCGCGCGTGCTGTCAAAGGCGGCGAGCTGCGCCAGCCATTCGGTCTGGCGAAGAAACCCCTCGGCCACCGCCGCACGCAACGCCATCGGATCGATCGTCATGCCAGTCCCCTGCTCCCAGCCCCCGCACCCCGGCCATTGCTTCCCAGGCGGAGGACTGGATTTCTCCTGTCGACAAACTGTCGGCTGAACCCTATAGGGAGATGGTAACGAAGCGCAATACGCTTTGATGAACCGTTTGATTTGCCCTTAGCCGCTGGAGCTGACCTTATGGACAAGAGCCCGTTCACCGGGTGCATCCCCGCCCTGATGACCCCCTGCCGCGCCGACCGGACGCCGGATTTCGATGCGCTGGTGCGCAAGGCCAAGGAGCTGATCGGGCTCGGCATGTCGGGTGTGGTCTATTGCGGCTCGATGGGAGATTGGCCGCTGCTCACCGATGCCGAGCGCATGCAGGGCGTCGAGCGGCTGGTCGAGGCCGGCATCCCGGTGATCGTCGGTACCGGCGCGGTCAACACCAAGGCCGCCGTGGCCCATGCCGCCCATGCCCAGAAGGTCGGCGCCGCCGGCCTGATGCTGATCCCGCGCGTGCTCTCCCGCGGCTCGTCAGCCGCCGCCCAGCACGCCCATTTCAAGGCCCTGCTGGCCGCGGCGCCGGAACTGCCGGCGGTGATCTACAACAGCCCCTATTATGGCTTCGCCACCCGCGCCGACCTGTTCTTCGCGCTGCGCGCCGAGCACAAGAACCTCGTCGGTTTCAAGGAGTTCGGCGGCGAGAACGACCTCTCCTATGCCGCCGAGCACATCACCTCGGCCGATCCCGACCTGACGCTGATGGTGGGTGTGGATACCGCCGTCTATCACGGCTTCATCCAGTGCGGCGCCGCCGGCGCCATCACCGGCATCGGCAACTGCCTGCCGCGCGAAGTGCTGCACCTGGTCGAACTCTGCGTCAAAGGCCAGCAGGGCGACCCGGTGGCCCGCCGCCGCGCCAGGGAGCTCGAGGAAGCGCTGATCACCCTTTCCACCTGGGATGCCGGCCCCGACCTGGTGCTGTTCTTCAAGTACCTGCTCGTGCTCAACGGCGAGAAGGAATACGAGCTGCACTTCAACGAGACCGACGCGCTGAGCGCGGCGCAGCGGCGCTTCGCCGAACAATCGCTCAAGCGCTTCCGCACCTGGTACGCCGCCTGGTCCGAGGCGGCGTAAGCGGGGCTCCCTCTTCACCACCGGGCGTGCGGTCAGGCACGGATCACCTCTCCCTTTGGGGGAGAGGTCGGGCCGAAGGTCCGGGTGAGGGGGCCTTTCTCACACTCGGTGCTTGCGGCAAGGCCCCCTCACCCCAACCCTCTCCCCCAAAGGGAGAGGGGGCGCACTTTGCACCGACGGGTGGCAATTGGGGCTGGCAGGCCCTCACCAACCTCAGCCCGGTCACCGCTCCTGCAGCGCCAGATCAATCCGGCTCGTCGTATCGCGCGCCACATAGGCCTGGATCTGCCGCACGATCTGGGCGGCATGCGTGGCCGCCAGCGCGTCGGCGCGGTCGGCGTCGCCCGCCTCGATGGCGGCGACCATGTCGGCATGCTCGTCGACATACTGGCGCGGCAGGTCATCGTCGAACGAGTAGTAGAACACCCGCATCACCCGCCGCCCTTCATCGAGCAGCCGGGCGAACAGCTGGGTGAAATAGACATTGCCGCCCGCCTCGGCCACCGCGACATGGAAATCGCGGTTGATCGCGATCATCCCCAAGGCATCGTGGCGCCGCACCGCATCGGCATAGGCCGCCTCGAACGCCCGGATGCGCACCAGGTGCTCGGGCCGCCGATGCACCGCCGCGGCGCGGGTGGTGACCCGGTACATCAGCGTCAGCGCCTCGAAATAGACCGGCAGGTTGAGGAAATCGATCGGCGCCACAATGGTGTTGCGGTTGGGCAGCGTCGTCAGCAGCCCCTCCGCCGCGAGCCGCACCATGGCCTCGCGGATCGGGGTGCGCGACAGGTCGAACTCCTCCGAGAGCCGCATTTCATCGAGCGGACTGCCGGGCGGCAGGCTGAGATCGAGGATCGACTGCCGCAGCTTCTCGTAGACTTTCTGCACGCCATGGCCGCGCTTGCGCACGGGGCCTGCCTCGGCAGTCGGCTGCGGCTTGCTCGCCATTTGCTGAACCTCGATTCTGCTGGGCATGTCGCAACAGGCTCATATAAAAAGTAGAGCCCGATTGCCAGACGCTCGAAACTGCTGGCGATTACTTCCGAACCAGCTGTTATCCCGTCGAGCCAGGCGACGACGCGCCGGCTTCTTCGATAGATCGGGCGCGCCGTTGCATGCCCTGTTCTGCGCCGGAGCCCGATCCGGCTGCCGGCATCTGCACTGCATTGCGCGCTGCTGTGAAAAGACCGCGCGACATGCCGGCCCCTCGGGCCAGCCCGGCAGTCACGCCGCCTGAAGCCGATAGCGTTGCGAGTTCAGCGCCGTCGCCACTGCGCCGACCGCGCCGTCCGGGTCGAGCCCGCCGACCTCGAGCGCGTGCGGCTCGAAGCGACCCAGATCAGCGAACTGGGCATGCAGTTCCGCCACCACCACCGGGTCGCTGAGCGTCGTGCCGCCACGCTCCAGGCAGCGCCGGATCGCTTCTTGGCGCGAGGTGCGCAGCACCACGTAATGCGCCGGCACCGCCAGCCCGGCGAATGCCTCGACGAACCACGGCCCGACCACGCCATCGACGACGACGAAATAGCCTCCGAGCGCATAGCGCTCAGCCGCTGCGGCGGCGACCGCCATCACCGTGCGGTTCTGCGCCGCCGCCTCGGGCAGCCAGGGCTCGACATGGCCATGCTTGATGAACGCCCAGAAATCATCGGTATGGAGGTGCACTTTCGGGCTGCCGGAGAGCGCTGCGATGCGCGCCGCAGCCGTCGACTTCCCCGACCCGGGCGAGCCCGACAACACCACGATCTGCCGCCCCTCGAACTGCATCCCGCCCCTCCCGCTGCTGGCGCGGCTTAAGTCCCATGTTTCGGCGGCCATGGCGAGAGCGCCCGCCGGCGAGGCACCGTGGCGGCGCGTGTCAGCTGGATTACAGGATAGAGGTGCTAAGCCGATGTTCGAACCGGCGTCTATGCAGTGTCCTCGCGTCCTGCGTCCAAACTAGGTGCCGGTTCACCGCTCACCCCTCCAGTGTGGTCGGTCTCGCAGCGGGCGAGGAGCAACAGTGGCCCGCCCCCACCCGCTCCTCGCCCGTTTCGCGCCTCTGCCGTTGGAATGCCCTGATGCTGATGCGATGGTTGCCGATCGTTGACAAGGTGAGCCGCTGGCGGGTGGACTGCCAAGGCGATGATCGCCGCCCCGAGGCCTGCGCACCGCCGGGCCCTGAACCTGGGGCGGCCGGGCCCGGAGATGAGATACGGTCGTGATGCCACCGATCCGCAAGCTGACCTGCCTGACACTGGTGATGGCCCTCGTGGCGGCTGTCGGCATGGCCACGCCTGCAGCCGCCAAAAACCCCGCTGCGGCGAGCAACTCCAGCGGCAATTCCGGCAATGCCGAGAAAAGCCAGCCCCCAGGCCAGGCAAAGAAGGACACGCCACCTCCCGGACAAGCCAGGAAGGACCGATTGCCCGACACCGACGTCGATGCGGCTATCGTCCTGCCCCAGGTTTCTTCCAATGCGGCGCTCTCGCTTGCCGAACTGCGCGTGGCTGTCGCGAGGCTGTCCAAGGGCCGCGTGCTCGATGTCGAGATGGTACGCATCGGAAAAAAGTGGGCCTATGATGTGACCGTGCTCGAGGCCGGAAACGTGACACGTCACGTGCTTGTCGACGCCCAGACCGGCCGCGCGGTGGAGCGGTGACGTGAGGATACTCATCGCCGAAGACGATCAGCGCATCGCCGAACCACTGTCGACGACGCTTCAGCACGCCGGCTTTCTGGTCGATGTGGAGGCGGATGGCGAAGTTGCCTGGCATCGGGGCGATACCGAGAATTTCGACACCATTATCCTCGATCTCGGACTGCCAAACCTCGACGGTCTCAGCATCCTGAAACGGTGGCGTGGCTCGGACCGGCGTTCACCCGTCCTGGTCCTGACGGCGCGTGGGCGCTGGGAGGAAAAGGTCGAGGCCATCGAAGCGGGCGCCGACGACTATGTGGTCAAGCCGTTCCAGATGGAAGAGGTGCTGGCGCGGGTGCGGGCTATCGTGCGCCGCGCCAACGGGCTCGCCTCCTCGCGAATTGCGTTCAAGGGCTTCATCCTCGACAGCCGCCTGTTGCAGGTCAGCCGCGCGGGAGTGCCGATCGAACTGACGCCGCTGGAACTGCGCCTCCTCATGCACCTGCTGCATCACCGCAACCAGGTGGTATCGCAGTTGCAGCTGACCGATCACCTGTACGACCAGGCGGTGGACCGAGATCCGAACGCCGTCGAACAGCTGGTGGCCCGGCTGCGCAAGCGCCTTGGCGTCGACGTGATCGAGACCCGGCGCGGCTTCGGCTACGTGATCACCGAGGACACTGCTTGAAACCGCGCTCGCTGCGCCTGCGGCTGGTGCTTGCCGCCACCTTGTGGAGCCTGCTCACCCTGGGCGCCGCGAGCGCCGTGATCACCCTGATCTTTGGCGAGACGGTGCGGCGCGACCAGCTCGAGGACCTGGGCGCCAGCCTCGATGTGCTTACCGCCGAGCTTGCCCGGACCATGCCGAACCCCGACGACGCGCTCTACGATCCGCGCTATCGCACCCCTGCCGGCGGGCTCTACTACCAGGTGGACGTGCCGGGGACGGAGGAAAGCCTGCGCTCGCGGTCGCTCTGGGACACCAGGCTGGCCCTGCCTGCCCCGCCACGGGGCGAAGACCTGCTGACCACGGCAGCCGGGCCGGAGAGCCAGTCCCTGGCGCTGCTGGTCCGCGACGTCGAGCTGGCCGGCCAGGGCGTTGCGCCGCGCCGGCTGCGCATCGCCGTCGGCGAAGACCTGACCGTGCGTGGTCACAGCGTCATGGAATTCGGTTCGAGCATTGCCATCGCCATGGCCATCGTCGCGGCCCTGTTGTTCGTCGCCGTACTGCTGATCGTCCAGTTCGGACTGCGGCCGGTTCGTGCCATCGAGCGCGGCATCGAACAGATCCGGGCCGGCCGGGTGGAGCGCCTCGATGAACGGGTCCCGGCCGAATTCGGCACGTTGGTCAGAGAGGTGAACTCGCTGCTCGACGTACATGAGCGCGGGGTGCAGCTATCGCGCGAGCGGGCCGACGACCTGGCACACGGCCTCAAGACGCCCCTGGCGGTGATGCGCGCCACGGCCGAGCGCCTGCGCCAGGCCGGCGACGATTCCAATTCCTCCGCCCTCGAACTGCTCAGCGAGGAGATGGCGGCGCGCATCGATTACCAGTTGCGCCTCACCCATCTGCGCATCCGCAGCGACAATCTCGGCTTCGGTACGCCCGTGGATCAGGCGCTGCTTCGCAGCGTCGCGGTGATCCGCAAGACCGGCCGGGGAGCGGATCTGTTCTGGCACCTCAGCGCCGACAAGGTATCGGCCAATATCGACGCCCACGACCTGATGGAGTTGGTCGGCGTGCTGCTGGAGAACGCGGCCAAATGGGCGAGATCCGAGGTGGTGGTGAGCTGCGGGCCGCACGACGGCATGGCGCGCTTCATGGTGACCGACGATGGGCCCGGGCTGCTCGAGGGGCAGATCGAACAGCTCGGCATTCGCGGCAAGCGCCTCGATGAGCACCGATCGGGCAATGGCTTCGGCATTGCCATCGCCAAGGAGGTTGTCCGGCTCAACTCGGGAACCGTGGCCTTCGAGAAGGCCGCGGCCGGAGGGCTCAGCGTCGTGGTCCTGCTGCCGCTCGCCAGTCAAACTTGACAAACCGCTGACACCGCCCAACAACCAATCTAAAGCATTGTTTTTGCATGTCTTTTTTGGAACCAAAGGAGCGTCTGCACATTTCTTGGTGACAGTTCATCAGGAGACAGACAGATGGCTACGATAATCGAGAATGGCGGCGGCGGTGGCGGCATGGGAGCTGGCCTTATTGCCGGCATTGTCCTGGTCGCGGTGCTGGTCATCGGGTTCTTCGTCTTCGTCAACAACACCGGTGGTTCGCGCACTGTCGACATCGATGTGCCCAAGGTGAGCGTGGACGTGGTCCCCGACGGTCAGTAGGCGAGCCCGCATCCTGACCGTACCGACATCCCCCGCATCTCAAGTCTCACGCTGCACCTGGACCCCACCATGGCCCGTTCCCTCGTACTCGGTCTGCTTTACTTCGCCTGCCTGGGAGCATGGACCTTGGCATACCTGATCTAGCCTCGGCAGGAGGGGACAAGCGCCCCTGAGGCCGCGAGCACCGGTTGGCGAAGGCCGTCTCATCGTCCAACCGACTATCAGTAAACCGACCCACAGAGGTCGGAGGACGCCCCGGTCCGCAACCCGGGCTCGTCCCTGGGCAGTGGGCAATTCGCCTGCTGCCCACCCGTTGCGGCAAGAAAGGAAACGAAAATGAAGGCCCTGGCCCTCGCACCACTGGTGCTGCTCGGTTGCCTTGCCATCACCCCGGCGCAAGCTGCCGAGGCAACCTCTTCCGTGAACGTTCGCTCCGGCCCCGGGGCCTCGTACCGGGTCGTCGATCGGCTGTTTCGAGGCGAGGACGTCAACGTCCGTCGCTGCCGCTCCAACGGCTGGTGCTACATCACGCACCCCGGGCCCGATGGCTGGGTCTCGGCGCGCTATCTCGTCTCGAACAATGTCGATGACGAGTATCTGGGCAACCGACGCGCTCGGCCAAATATCAACTTCAGCATCATCATCGGCGGCGGTGGCTTTGGCGGCGGTCCGGGCAGCCACGGTCCCGGCGGCGGCCACGGCCCTGGAACCGGCAGCGGCCCTGACACCGACCTCGTCTGCCTCGTGACCTTCTTTGACGAGAGCGACGTCGCAGCCGGCGCCGATGCCAACGTCGAAAGCGCCAGGGTCATGCCCAGATCCGAAGCCGAAGCACGCGACCGCCCCAACGATCGCCGGGCGATCTTCGACTACGGCACCAACCGCCAGACGCGCGAAACCTGCGCCTATCTGGATGCGCTCAACCCGTGACCGACAGATCGGGCGGAGCCGATCTGCTCCGCTCGACGCCCGAACCGGACGTCATCGATGCCAGGTCGCCGGCCGGCCCAATGACCGGCTGCGTCATCTCGCACAAGGAGAAGAACAATGAGGAACACCCTCACTGCAATCGCCCTCACCACCATGTTGCTGGCCGCGCCCGCCTTGGCCGAAAGCAGCAAGGCCAACCCGAACGCGCCCGGCCAGGATCGCATTTGCCTCGTGACCACCGGCACCGCCGGCAGCTGGAACGACAGCGATATCGTCTCGACCAAATGGTTGCCGCGCAAGGCTGCCGAGGCACAGGCTGCCAAGGATCCGACCAAACTGCGGGTCTTCGATTATTCCAATGACCCGCTCGTCCTCAACAAGACGTATGCTTCAGCCGAAGAGCTTTGCAACAAGCACTTCGTGAAGTAGTCAACCAGTGCGGTGGCCCCGTTGCGGCCACCGCACGCAACGAGTTCAGTCAATGCCGGCAATGCGTCTATCCGAGCGCCCGCTGACCCGAAGAGCCATCTTCGAGACGGTGGCGACATTCGCCCTTGTCGTCGCGCTGCTCTATCTGGGCGCCGGAATCCTCGTGCCTTTGGTGCTGGCGATATTGCTGGCCTTCGCCCTGAGCCCGCTGGTGTCGCTGCTGAGCCGCAGGCTCCACCTGCCCGATGCCATCGCGGTGATCGTCAGTGTCCTTGCCGCGCTCCTCACCCTGGGCCTGTTCGCCTACCTCGCCGGCACGCAGCTGATCCATATCGGCGCCGAACTCCCCGCCTACCAGTCCACCATCGCCAAGAAGCTCGGCGACCTGCAGCAGCAGATCGAGGGCGGCGGCTTCCTCGATGGCCTCACCGGTGCGATCGGCTCGCTCACCGAGCAGTTGAGCGCCCCGGAAAACGGCCCGCTGCAGCGGCCGCCCGGCAGCCCCATACCGGTGACCATCGCCAACGAGGTGGGCAATCCACTGGGCGTGGTGAGCACCCTGATGGGCACGCTGGCCGGCCCTTTGGCCACCACCGCCATCGTCGTCATCTTCCTGATCTTCCTGCTCTTGGGGCGGGGCGAGCTGCAGGAGCGCTTCATCCGCCTCGTCAGCCGCGGCGGCTACAGCACCACCAACCTCGCCATGAGCGACGCCAGCCAGCGGGTCGGGCGTTACCTGCAGCTGCAGTTCTTCATCAATGTCGGCTACGGCACGCTGTTCGGTCTCGGTCTGCTGCTCATCGGGGTCCCCGGAGCGATCCTGTGGGGCCTGATGATCATGCTGTTCCGCTACATCCCCTTCGTGGGCGGGCTGCTGGTCGCCTGCATACCGTTCCTCCTCGCCTTCGCCGTCGATTCCGGCTGGGGCATGCTGATCTGGACGGTGGTGCTGTTCCTCGCGATCGATCTCACCACCGCCAACGTGGTCGAGCCGCGCGTCTATGGCACCAGCACCGGCGTCTCGCCGATCGCCATCCTGCTCTCGGCCATGTTCTGGGCGACGCTGTGGGGCCCGGTCGGGCTTATCCTCGCGACGCCGATGACGGTGTGCCTCGTGGTGATCGGCCGCTACATCCCGCAATTCCAGGTGCTCGAAACTCTGCTGGGCAGCGAACCGGTGCTCGAGCCGCCGGAGCGGCTCTATCAGCGCATGCTCAAGGGCAATGTCGAGGAGGCCATCGAGATCTCCGAGGAGATCGTCGAGGCGAGCGGCCTGGAGACCTTCCAGGAGACCATCCTGTTGCCGGCGCTGCGCCTTGCCAGCAACGAATTGTCCGATACCCCCGAGGCGCTGGCGCAGCGCCGCGTGCTGGCCACCAGCATCGATGCAGTGATCGATGAGCTGGGCGAGGCCGAAGCGCTCGACGGCCCCGCGGTCGTCCTGATCGGCGGGCGCACCGAAATCGACGGCAGCGCGGCCCGCGTCGTCGCCCAGCGGCTGGCGGCGCGCGGCATCGCATCGCGCGTGCTGCCGCCGATGGCGATCCGCCAGGAGAGCATCGGCCGGGTCGATATCGACGGCGCCGAAGTGGTTTGCCTGTTTTATTTCGGCGCCGACATCAAGGCGCAGGCACGCTATGTCTCGCGCCGGCTCAGGTTCATCCGGCCCGGGCTGAAGGTGATCGTCTGCCAGCTCGCGGCGGACGGAGCTGCCGCCTCTGCCGAAAGCCTGCGGGCCGACGGCGTGACGCACGGCTTCGAGGATACGCTCGAGGAGATCGACGCCCATCTCGACCTCGCCACCGCGACGGCCAAGCTGGCCGGCCGCCAACCCTTCCTCGGGGCGGGGCGCGGCGACGACGAGCTGGGGCGGGCCCTCGTCGCCATCGCCGAAGCCATGGGGGTGCCGCTCGCCACCATCAACCTGCTCGCCGACGAGCGGCATCGCGATGACGAGGGCGCCTACGCGCTGACCGAACTCATCACCGAACGCAAGGCGCCGCTGGTGATCCCGCCCGGCATCGAGGGCGAGACGCTCTCCGACAACCCATACCTGCAGGCCAACGGCGTCGATTTCTACGCCGGCGTGCCGCTGACGCTGGAGAGCGGCGTGACGGTCGGTGCGCTGGTCATCCTCGACTATGAGGAACACCCGTTCGCCGAGGCGGACCTGGCGCGGCTGCAACAGATGGCCGCCGATCTCGTCGCACGCTTCGGCGACGTGCCGCCGGCGCCGAACACCGGCGCCGCCTGAGCCAGGACCTGCCACGATGGCAGCGGCCCTGCCCCGGCCCTCGTCACCAGGAGCGCTGCTCCCATAGCGCGAGCGCGTCGGCGCCGGCCGGAAAGCGCAGTTGCCCGCTGCTGTCCTCCACGGCGCGCCACACCGCTTCGGCCACGTCGCTCTCTTTGGTGGTCACCGCAGGGCGGGCGCTGAACGCCGCCATGGCGTGGGCCGCGTACGCCGGCGGCACCTGCGCGGCGAAGTCGAAGGTCGAGTTCTGCGCAAAGCGGGTGCCGAGCCCGAGGCCCGGCTCCACCAGCTTGACCCTGATACCGAAAGGCGCCAGTTCGGGCACCAGTGCCGCCGACAGCCCTTCGATCGCCATCTTGCTCGCGGTGTAGGGCGCCGAGAACGGGAAGGCGCCCAGCGTCGCCGAGGAGGTGACGTTCACCACCACCCCGCTGCCCCGCTCGCGCATCTTGGGCAGCACCGCCTGGATCATCGCCATCACCCCGAACGTGTTGGTCTCGAAGATGCGGCGGATGTCGCCGAGCGGCGCGATCTCGAAGGCGCCGCCCATGCCGACCCCGGCATTGTTGACCAGCGCATCGATCGGGCCGGCTGCCGCCACGCAGGCGGCAATGCTGGCGGCGTCGGTGACCTCGAGCGGCAGCACGCGCATGCGGCTCGACGCCGGCAGGATGCCCGGCTGCGGCGTCCGCATCGTCGCGATGACGTTCCAGCCCAGGTCGTGAAAATGGCGGGCAATCTCGTGGCCATAGCCCGAGGACGCGCCGGTGATGAGAATGCTGTTCATGAGAATAATCCTTCAGTTGCAGGAGGTTAGAATGCGGCCGAGCCAGGCGCTGCGCGTCTCGCGGGCAATGCGTGAGAGCTGTGCCGCGGGGAACAGCGCGTCAAAACCGTGAAAGCCGCCGGGCCAGACATGCAGCTCCGCCGCGCCGCCCGCCGCCCAGATGCGGCTCGCAAAGGCTGCGTCTTCGTCGCGGAACAGTTCTGCCGAGCCGGTATCGATGAAGCTCGGCGGCAGCCCGCCGAGCTCGGCCGCCAGCGCCGGCGACGCATAGGGCGAAACCGCCGTGGCGGTGCCGAGCAGCGCCTCCCAGCCGAAGCTGTTGGCGGCGTGCGTCCAGGTCGCCGGGCCCTCGGCATATTGCCGGCTCGAGACGCTGTCATTGCGGTGGTCGAGCATCGGGCAGATCAGTACCTGCGCCGCAATCGCCGGGCCGCCGCGGTCGCGCGCCATCAGCACCATGCCGGCGGTGAGACCGCCGCCGGCGCTGATCCCGGCGACGATCAGCCGCGTCGGGTCGATGCCGAACTCGGCGGCGTGCCCGGCAATCCATTCGAGACCGCTGTAACAATCCTCGACCGGAGTGTTGCCTTGCGCCTCGGGCGCCAGCCGATAGTCGAGCGTCACCACCACGGCGCCGAAGCGCTCGAGCCAGTCGAGCGGAATATCGAGATTGGCGAAGCGGTCGCCCATTACCATGCCGCCGCCATGCAGCCAGTAGATGCAGGGCGCCGCCTCTGCCGCGTTCCCGGCCGGGCGGAACACCGAGAACGGCAGGGTGGCGCCATCGGCGGCGGCGATGCTCAGCTCGCGTCGCTCGATCGCGCGGCCCTCGATAAAGGTTTCGGCCGGCACCTTGTATTGGCGCAGCACCGGCAGGCTCTCGGCATCGAGGGCCGGCGCCGCCGGCAATTGCGCCAGCAGCCGGGCCAGTTCGGGATCGAGTGCGGGACGGTCCATGGGGGTCTCTTGGGACAAGGCGATGCCACGACGCCGGCTGGCGTGCGCGAGGCGTCGCGGGGGATTGGGAGGATGGGGGAGCTAGAGGATGGCTTTGCCGCCCAGCGGCACTTCGTCGGCATAGGCGCTGTCGCGCACCAGCGGGCCGAACTCGGCGGTATAGGCCCTGGCGACGTCACTGGCGAAAAAGTCGGCATGCGCATCGGCGCTGCGCCAGCCCTCGGTGACGAAGACCAGGTCGGGATTGCTGGCCGAGCGGCCGATCAGGAAGACGAGGCAGTCGTCATGCCCGAGCGACGGAGCGCGTTCGAGCAGCGCCACGAGTGCATCGCCCTGCCCCGGCTGGGCGGTCATGGTGGCATGAAAGCCGTGCGTTATGGTCATTTCCGGTGTCCTTTCGCTGCCGTGAGCCCAGTGCTCGGCGGCATCGGCACCAAAGCATTTCCTACGCCTCGGGCGGTATCACAGGACTACCGACGACTTGCACGATCCTACCACAAGCGAGAGAATCGTTTGAGTAAGCCCCGCGCCGGTGCTAGTCAGGCTTCATGCCGATCGATGAACTCAACGCCCTGATCGCCCGCCATGCCCGGCCCGATGCGTCGACGCCGGTCGAGGGCGTGCTGCTCGCCGAACACAACGCCTCGATCGAGGAACATTCGACCACCGGCACGGTGATGGCGCTGATCGCCCAGGGCGAGAAGCGCCTGGCGCTGGGCGACCGGCTCTATCGCTATGGTAGGGGCCAGTATCTGGTCGCCTCGATCGACCTGCCGATCACCGGCCAGTTCGTCGGCGCCAGCCCGGAACAGCCGGCCCGTGGCTTCGGCCTGGTGCTGCACCCGCCCAGCATCGCCGAGCTGTTGCTCGAAGCCGGCTCGCAAAGCCTCGAGCGGCCCGGTGGCGCGCCCTCCGGGCTGATCGTCTCCGATGCTCCCGCCGAACTGCTCGATGCCGTGCTGCGGCTGCTGCGCCTGTTCGACCGGCCGCGCGACCTGGCCGTGCTGGCCCCGCTGCTGAAGCGCGAAATCCTGTGGTGGCTGATCGTCGGCGAACAGGGCGCCACGGTGCGCCAGCTCGGCCTCGCCGACAGCCATCTGAGCCACATCGCCCGCGCCGTGCGCTGGATCCGCGAACACCATGCCAGCGCCTTCCGGGTCGAGGATGTGGCGGAGATCTGCGGCATGAGCCCCTCGGCCTTCTACCGCAATTTCCAGGCGGTGACGGCGATGAGCCCGATCCAGTTCCAGAAGCAGATCCGCCTGCAGCAGGCCCGGCTGCACCTTGCCGCCTCCCCCGACGACGTCGCCGGCGTCGGCTTCCGCGTCGGCTATGACAGCCCCTCGCAGTTCAGCCGCGAGTACCGCCGCCAATTCGGCGCCCCACCCAGCCAGGACGCCCAACGCCTGCGCGGCGAAACCAGGAGCGTGGTGGCATCGCTGGTGTGAGGGGAGCGGCGAGGCTACCCTCACTCCTTGTTCGGTTCTGCCTCGCGCGCCCGATCCAGCCGATGCATCTGCAGCCAGATATTGTCGGCGCCGAACCGGCCGATACGGCGCACCAGCGACAGCAGCGCCCACCCGACGGCACGGACCAGCCGCAGCGGCGAGGCGGGGCGAGCCGTCATGATCCGCCTCCTCGGGCCGCTGCCTGTACATTGACCGGTGGCGGCATGAACTCGGCGGCCGATTCCCAGAATTCCCTGACATTATTGATGCGGGGAAACGGTGTGTCGGGCACCGCCAGCCCGAGGAACCGGCACAGCGGCTCCCAGCCCTCGGCCACCTCGAACAGCAGGAGCCGGTCGGCGGGGATCAGCCGACGGACCCGGGCCACGTGACGGTCATAGGCAGCGAGCAGTTCGCTGCGCGTCGAGGGCACGGCGAAGCCGGTCTTCAGCAGCAGCGCCCGCACCATCTCGTTGAACCGGTGAAGCTCGGGCGGCGCGCTGCCGGCGGGGTCGACCAGCGGGTAGATGGTGTTGGAAAAACTCCTGTACCACGCCTCCGGATCGCGCGTCGTCAGCACGAACCGCGCCCCCGGGTAAGCGGCGAACAGTTCCTCGCCCAGGGCCGCGGTGGGCCAATCGACCGCCGCCCGGTAGCCGGCATAGGCCGCCGACCAATCGACCGGCAGACCTGCCGCGGCGGCGTTCCACACCGCCAGCTGGCGGGCCGAACGGGGGTCGACCTCCTCCATGTGATGACAGCGGCCAAACCCGAGCTGCTCGAGCGCCAGCTTCAGCGAATATGTTCCCGTGCGGCCGACGCCCAGCCCGATGACATCCAGACCCATCATCTCCCTCCTCGTGTGGTGAGGGAGCGGAACACGACGTGAAATTAGGATCGATAAAGCCGGGACTAATTCTTGCCGTGCGGACCGGGAGATGCGGCATTGCTGAAACGGCCTAGTCCGGCAGGCCGGCGAGCCGCAGCCCCTCCAGCAGCCGGTCTTCGCGCGCAGCCTCCATGGGGTGGACGCGCGTCAGTTTCGTCAGCGTCAGCCCCGGATGGCGCGCCAGCATGCTGGCCAGCGCCGCTTTCGCCTCGTCGAGGCGCCCCAGCTGTGCCGGCGCCGCAACCGCCACCCAATGGCCTGGCTCGTAATTGGCATTGATGGCGAGCGCCCGCCGCGCCGAGGCCAGGGCCTCGTCGAACCGGCCCAGCGTGCACATGACATTGCCGATGACGCCCATCGCCTCATAGGCGTGGTTGGGCTGCAATGCGACGCAGGCATGCAGCCGTTCGAGCGCGGTATCGAGCCTGCCGCCGATATAGTGCGCGATGCCGGCATGCAGCAGCGCCACCGGGTCGTTGGGGTTCAGGGCGACAGCCCGCTCCACCACCGAAAGGCCACGCTGATACTCGCGCCCGACCAGTTGCAGGGCGAGCCCGCAATGGGCCAGCACCACCGCATCGTCGCCCGCCAGTTCCACCGCGCGGTTGGCGAGCTCGACGCAGCGCCTGTCGTCGATATCAGGCGCCACCGGCCACCCCAGAGTGATCCGCATCTCCAGCGCCCAGGCGCAGAACCCCAGATAGACGCCGTTATCCGGCTCGATCGCGATGGCGCGTTCGAGCAGCGCGATGGCCTCGGCATTGGCCGCGGCGGTGAAGGCGTAGAGCCGCGCCATGCCGCGCAGGTAGAGATCATAAGCATCGAGGCTGGTCGGCGGCTTGCGGTTGGAACGGGCCAGCTCGGTTGCCTGGATGCGCGGCGTGATGGTCGAGGCGACGCCACGCACGACATGATCCTCGAAAGCCAGCAGGTCATCGGCGCGACCGCTGAAGCGCTCGGACCAGAGGCTCCGCCCGGCATGGTCGGCGAGCATCGCGACCACCCGGATGACCCCGGCCACCACCTGCACGCTGCCTTCGAGCCGGTAGACCGCGGCTCCGGCGGCGGCGACGAAGGGCGGGCGGGCGCTGCGGGAAAACACCCCGAAGCCCCGGAAGCGGCTGAGCGCGCTGATCAGTTCATCGACAAACCCGTCGACGATATATTGGCGTTGCGGATCGCCCCCGAGGTTCTGGAACGGCAGCACGGCGAGCATCGGCAGCGGGCCGACGGCAGCATCGGTCGGGTCGCTGGCCGCAAGGCGGTAGCCGAAGCGCGGCACCGTCACCACCCATTCATGCCCCCCCGCCGTGCGCCCCAGCGCCTTGCGCAGGTGCGCGACCTGAACCGAGAGGTTCACATCCTCGACCACCCGGCCCGACCAGATCTCGGCGCGCAACTGCTCCTTGCTGACCGGCTCGCCATTCCGCTGCAACAGGGCCCGCAGCAGCGCCAGGCTACGTCGGCCCAGCGGCACCGTTTCGGCCCCGCGACACAGCACGGCGCCGGCCTCGTCGAGAACGAACGGTCCGAAAGCATGGCGCATGGCCGACTGCCCGCGTTGCAAAGCCCAGGACAGGCTAGCCGCAGCATGCCCGGCCGTCGAGTGGCGGCCCATGGGCTGCCGCCGCTCCGGCTCAGCCGACGAGGCTCCTTACCGCCCGCTCGACACCATCCAGCGCCAGCTCGATCTCCGCCTCCGAAATCGTCAGCGGCGGCGAGAAGCCGATGGCGTCGTCGCCTTTGGTGGTGGTGGAAATGCCGTGTTCGAGGAGCGCGGTGAGGAGGCGGGGCTCGCCGATCCGGTCGAGCGCCGCCTTGTCCAGTTCGAGCGCCAGCAGCAGGCCCTTGCCGCGCACGCCACGGAGCCACGGGCTGGCCGAAACGCGGGCACGGACCAGCTGCTCGAGCGCGGCGGCACGCGCCGGCAGGCCATCGCGGAGAATGATCGATACCGTGGTGAGCGCCGCCCTGGTGGTCAGCGGGTTCTTTTCATGCGTGTAGTGGCCGAGCGCCAGCTCCGGCGCCACGTCGAACCTGACATCGGCGAGCACCGCGGCGATCGGCAGCTGGCCGCCGCCCAAGGCCTTGCCCAGCACCACCATATCCGGCCGCACGTCGAAATGCTGGAAGGCGAAGAATTTCCCGGTCTTGCCGAGGCCCGAGGGGATCTCGTCGAAGATCAGCGCCGTGCCGGCGGCATCGCAGAGCCGACGCACTTCGGGCCAGAGCTCGGGGGGCGGCACGTGGCAGTTGGAGCGGATCGGTTCGGCGATCAGCGCCGCGACGCCGCCGGGCGTGCTGACCAGCGCCCGCTCGATATCGTGCAGCATCGCCGCCGCGCCGTGCTTCCAGTACGGCCGCACATGCACCCGGTCCGGCAGGAAACTGCCGAGCCGCGCATCGGGGACGGCGCGCGACAGTCCGAACGCTCCGAAGCCGTGGCCGTGATAGGCGCCTTCGAGCGAGATGGTGGCGCTGCGGCCGGTGGCGACGCGGGCGAGCTTCATCGCCACTTCGATGGCGTCCGAGCCGCCGGTGGTGAACAGCACCTTGGCGGCGGCGCCCGGCCATTGCGCCGTCAGCAGCTCCGCCAGGGCCGTCGCCGGCTCGTTGGCATAGCGCCGCGGCGAAAAGGTCAGCGCATCGAGCTGCGCCTTCAGCGCGGCGATCAGTTCGGGGTTGGCGTGCCCGATATGGTGCGTGGTGTTACCGTGCAGATCGAGATAGCGGCGACCGTCGAGATCCTCGATCCAGCTGCCCGACACGCTCTTGAGCCCGGCGAGGCACGGGCTCGACCCATGCTGGTGGAAGAACACCTTGGCGTCGCGCGCGACCAGCTCGGCGCTCGCGGAGATTTCGCTGTCCATCAGAATGTCGCTCCTGCGCCCATCACCGTCAGTTCCTGCCGGCGTCCGTTCGATGTTGCCGGCATCCCCTGGGCGCGGCGGGTCTGCCGCTCGACCCAGACCACGACGCCCATGGCGAGCGCCGACACCGCCAGGAGACCGACGCTCTTGGCCGCCGCGTAACCGTAGTTCGAGGCGCTCGCCGCGCTGAAGATGGCGACCGAGGCGAGGTCGATATTGCCGGAAACGAGGAAGATGATCGACGACAGCGTCGTCAGCCCGTCGATGAAGACGTAGAGGATGCCGAGCAAAGCGGCGATGCGCAGCATCGGCAGCGTCACTTCCCAGAACCGGCGCAGCATCCCGGCGCCGAGATTTTCCGCCGCCTCGTCGACCGATTGGTCGATGCGCTGCAGCGCGGCGCGGGCTGCCAGCACCCCGACATAGAGATTGCCGAACATGATGTTGATGATGATGATCGCCTCGGTGCCGCTGAGCGACAGCCACTTGATGCCGAATGGCGCATTGAAGGCGATGATGTAGCCGACCCCGAAAATGATGCCGGGCAGGATCGCCGGGATCAGCGCCTCGAAGGCGATGATATCGCCCCAGGGGCGGCGCATCCGCTCGGCGACATAGCCGATGGCGAGCGCCAGGAGCCCGCCGAGCGGCGCGGCGATGGCGGCGACCCGCACGCTGTTCCACACCTCGTCGAGCCCGCCATCGCGCGAGCCATAGCCGGTGCCCTCCATGCCGGCGCCCAGCCCTTCGGGGGTGAAATAGGCGAGGGTGAAGGTCCAGTCGATGCCCCAGATCCGCGTCACCGAGCCGAGCGCCATGACGATGTAGATGGCGAGGATCATGATGCAGAAGAAGCCGGCGAGGCTGGTGAGCGCGATGCGCACCGGCAACGGCTGGCGCTGCTCGGCCGGGGTGCCGGCATCGTTGCTGACATAGCGCTTGCGCCGGCCGATCTGCTCGAGCGCCAGATAGAGCATCAGCGAGGGGATGATCAGCCACAGGCAGATGGCGGAAGCGAGCGGGGTGTTCTGGAAGCTGGTGATCTCGTTGTAGATCACCCCGGCCAGCACCGGCGTATCGCGCCCCAGGATCATCGGGTTGCCGAAATCGGTGAGGCTCTGGATGAACACCAGCACCATGGCGCGCTTCAGCCCCGGCCAGCTCAGCGGCAGGGTGACGTTGCTGAACAGCTTGAGCCGCCCTGCCCCCAGCATCAGCGCCGCCTCCTCGAGCCGCCCATCCTGCCGCCGCATCGCATTGTCGAGGACGATCAGCGTCGTGGGCAGAAACGACAGGGTCTGGGCGATGATGATGCCGAGCGGCCCATAGACGTTGAAACTGTCGGCGCTGGAAATCCCCAGCGTCTGCTCGAACAGCGTGTAGGTGATGAGGCCGCGCCGGCCGAACAGCATAGTGGTGGCGGTGGCCACCATGATCGGCGGTGCCACCAGCGGCAGCAGCAGGATATTGCGGGTCAGCACCGGCCGGGCGATGCCGCCGCGATTGAGGCCATAGGCGATGGCATAGCCGATGCTCACCGTGGTGAGCACCGAGATCAGCGCCAGGGTGACGCTGTTGACGGCCGCCTTGCGCAGATACGTGTCGGCGAACACCGCGGCGTAATTGTCGAGCCCGTAGCGCTCCTGCTTGGCGGCGCGCAGCCGGTCGAAATCTGCCACCGAGAGCTGGTCGCGCACCGCGAAGGCGAGCGCGATGCGCTTGTGCAGCATGATGTGGGCGACGGGGAATGCCGCCTCGACCGCCTGGAGCTGGGCCGGCGGCAGGGCCGGCAGGGCCGCATCGATCGCCGCCTGCTGGTGCTCGAACGGCGCGGCGACATCCCACCCCGGCGTCAGCCCCGCGAGATCATAGGCCGCCGCCATGGCGGCCACCCGCTCGGCCAGCGTCGCCTGCGCGACCCAGCGCGCCGTGGCGGCGTCGCGCTCGGCCTCCGGCATGAGCTGCAGCGCCTCCTCGGTGATTTCGGCGAGGCGCCAATCCGGCAGGCGGCCGGAATTGTCAAAACTCTTCAGCAGCACCAGCCCGACCGGCACCACGATGAACACCAGCAGCAGCGCTGCAACGAGGCTCGCCGCAATGATGCCGGGCAGCCGGCGCAAGGGGATGCCGCGAACAGGCATGCTCACGCTGCCGTCTCGGGCGCGAGCGGCACCACATGGGCATAGTCGGCGACGATCGAAACGCGACCCGACGGCATGGCGCTCGCCGTCGAGGCCTCTTCGACGATCAGCTCGAGCCCGTCATCGCACCTGACCGTCAGCCGGCGCGCCGCGCCGAGGAAAGTGGAGCCGGTAATCACCCCGCTCATGCCGCCGGGCGCACCGGCCGCAGCGAGCCGCAGGTGCTCGGGGCGCACCAGCACATCCAGCCTGTCGCCGGGGCGGGCGCCGTTCATGCCGATCGGCCACAGCGCGCCATGGATCGAGAGCCCGGCCGCCTCCACCGTGCCGCGCAGCAGGTTCGAGGTGCCGATGAACTCGGCGACGAAGCGCGAGCGCGGCCGGTGGTAGATTTCGCCCGGGCTGCCGACCTGCTCGATCCGCCCGGCGCGCATCACCGCGACGCGGTCGGACAGCGCCAGCGCCTCTTCCTGGTCGTGCGTGACATAGAGCGCGGTCATCCCCAGCCGATCGACGAGGCCGCGCAGTTCGGTCCGAAGCTTGGCCCGGATGCGCGCATCGAGCGCCGACATCGGCTCGTCGAGCAGCAGGATTTCGGGTTCGGCCGCCAGCGCCCGGGCCAGCGCCACGCGCTGCTGCTGGCCGCCGCTCAGCTCGTGCGGATAACGATCGAGCAGCCGGTCGATCTCGACCATCGCCGCCAGTTCCGCCACCCGCTGCGCCACCTCGCGACGCGCGCGCCCGGCCATGCGCGGGGCAAAGCCGATATTCTGCGCGGCCGTCTTGGTCGGGAACAGCGCATAGGACTGGAACACGAAGCCCATGCGCCGGCTGGCCGAGGGCGCGTGGGTGACGTCGGTATCGCCGCGCCAGATGCGGCCGCCATCGGGGGTGGCAAAACCGGCGATCATCCGCAGCAGCGTGGTCTTGCCGCAACCGGAATCGCCGAGCAGGGTGACGAACTCGCCCCTGTCGATCGCGAGGTCGACCGCATCGACCGCCAGCATCTGGCCGAACCGTTTGCTCACCCCTGCAACGCGAAGGTGCGGGCTGCCGATGGAGTGCGGCCCGCCCGGCAGGGCGGACCGCATCACGGCCTCGTTTGCGACCACGTGCAGCATCAGTTGGTGACGAACTTGCCGGCCCACTCCTTGCGGAAGGCCTCGATATCGACCGGGCGGCGCATCGCCCAGATCGTCACCTCATCGAGATCGACGAGGCCATGGCCCGGCACCGCGGTGGCGCCGACCAGCCCGCCGAGGATCTTGGCCGCGTCTTCACCGGCCATCCAGTCGAGGAAGAGCTTGGCTTCCTCCGGATGCTGCGCCCCGGCCACCAGGCCGCCGCCTTCGCTGGTATTGGGGGTGATCCGCCCGAACACCACATCGACCGGCCGACCGGCCGACTGCGTGGCATAGCAGGTGGTGTCGTAGCTGAGCCCGATCGTCACTTCGCCGGTGCCGGCGAGCTGCGCGCCGCCCGAGCCGCCATCCGAATACTGGTAGACGTTCTCATGCAGGTTCTCGACGAAGGGCCAGCCGAAGGCATCGACAAAGGTGGAGAGAATGGTCGAGCCGGTGCCCGACTGCATCGGCGAGGGCATCGAGATCTCGTTCTTGTAGACCGGCTTGATCAGGTCTTCCCAGGTGGTCGGCATCGGCAGCTTCTTGTCGGCCAGCCGGTCGCGGTTCACCACCATGCACATCGTGGTGGCGAAGTAGCGGGTGTAGAAATTGTCCGGGTCGCGGAAATCGTCGCGGATCACCGTGCTCTGCGCCGCATAGGGCTCGAACACGCCGGCATTCTTCAGCTGCTCGAGCGCCACGTTGTTGACGAGATAGACGACATCGGCCTGCGGGTTGCCCATTTCGGCAATGGCGCGTTCGGTGATCGGCCCGGTCGAGCCCGAAACCACCTGCACCTTGATATCGGGATGCGCCGCCTGGAAGGCCGAGCTGAGCGCAGCCCCGACATCTTCCGACGCATCATACAGCACGAGGTCGCGGGCGTTGGCGCCGGCGCTCAGCAGCAGGCTGATCGCGGCGGCGGTGGTGAAGAGAATTTGGCGCATTCCTGTCTCCTTGGATTGCCCTGCCCTCTGGGTTCGAGTGTGCGGCAGTTGCGGAACCGTTATAAGTTTGCTGTATGGAGACCATGTGCGATTTAAGTGACACTTATTTGACGCTGGAGCCAAGATGAACCTCGCCCAGTTGCGCGCCTTCCACGCGGTGGCCAAGCAGGGGACCTTTTCCGCGGCGGCGCAGTTGCTCAATGTCAGCCAGCCCGCCATCACCCAGCACGTGCGGGCGCTCGAGGAAGCGATGGGCGGCCGGCTGTTCCATCGCCGCGGCACCGGCGTGGAGCTGACCGCCGACGGCACGGCGCTGCTGCCGCATGTGCACCAGATCATCAAGGGACTGGAGGATGTGTCGGCCCGGCTCGAGAATGGCCGGCAGGTGCGCAGCGGCCACCTCGCCATCGGGCTCTGCGGCCCACACGTGGCGCTGCCGCTGATCCGGCGCTTTCGCGCCACCCATCCGGGGGTGCTGATCGAAACGCGCATGCACAATTCCAGCGCCCTGCTCGACCTGGTGGCGCAGATGCGGGTCGATCTCGCCATCGTCACCCTGACCGCGCCGATCAACGACCTGGTCTGTCACCGCCTGGTCGACCAGCACGTCGTGCTGGTGCTGCCGGCCGACCATCCCTGGGCGGACCGCGACAGCTTCGATATCGCCGAACTCGAGGGTCAGCCCTTCGTCACCCGCGAGCACGGCTCGATGACCCAGCAGATCTTCGAACAGGCGCTCGCCGCCCGCGGCGTCGAAATCGACCGCCAGCTGGTGCTGGCGAGCCGCGAAGCGGTGAAGGAAGCCGTCGCCGCCGGCATCGGGCTCGGCATCGTGCTCGACAAGGAACTGGGCCATGACAGCCGGCTGAGCGGCATCCCGCTCACCGGCGGCGATGTGGCAGCGGCGGAATACCTGGTGGCCCACCCGGAGGTGAGCGACCTCGGCGCCATCAGAGAGTTTATTGCGCTGGCGGGGTTTTAGGGGCGGTCCACCAGCCCCGCGACTATCCTCCCCCGCGTGGCGGGGGAGGGGAACCAGCGAAGCTGGTGGAGGGGGGAGCCAGACTCACGGAGACTCTTGCCGCCCCCTCCACCGCCTTCGGCGGTCCCCCTCCCCCGCCACGCGGGGGAGGATCACCGAGAGCCCTGCGCCCGTCCCAGCACCGCCCGTGCGCCCTCATACAATCCCTCGCTGTCCCCCACCGGCACCGCCTCGATCCCCACATAGCCCGCATAGCCCGCCTGCAGCAGCCAGCGCAGTTCCGCGGCCCAGTCGTGGGTACCTGCCCCGAACTCGTGCCGGCCCGGGATGTCGGCGGCCTGGATGTGGCCGACCAGCGCCATGTTGCCGTCGACCGCCCAGCCGAGCGGCTCGCCGTTGAGGATGGCGTGGTAGCGGTCATAGAGGAAGCGGAGGTTCGGCCGGGCCAGTCGGCGCAGCAGGTCGAGCGCGCTTTCGCTGTCCTGCAGCAGCGCATTGGGCCCCTCGAACTCACGGTTCACCACTTCGACCAGCAGTTCCACCGGCAGGTCGGCAACCGCATCGGAGGCCCGCAGCAGCGCCTCGCCGGCGGCGGCCAGTTGATCCTCGAGGGCAACGCCGGCGCGGCGGTCTCCCGCCAGCACCACCAGCTTCGGACAGCCGAGCTCCACCGCCACCTGCGCCGTCTCAGCCACCCGCCGGGTGAACTCGGCATGTGCGGCCGGGTCGGCCAGCTGGCACTTGTCGCGCCAATCCTCGACGCAGAGCGTTTCGAGCCGGGTCCCCGTGTCGCGCAGCGCTCGGCCGAGTTCGGCAAGCGGCTTGCCCCGCCAGTCCCAGATTTCCACCGCTGGGAAGCCCGCCGCGGCCGCGGCCCGCACCCGCTCGGGGAACGGGCGTTCGGTTTCGGCGAAAGCCAGCTCGATCGAGATGGAAAAATCGATCACTTCCGGCGCACCGTTTCGACCACCGCCCGGCCGGCCTTGAGCGCCGCCACCGGATCGCTCGCCGCATCGAGTTCGAGCAGCACGGTGTCTTTGCCCGGAGTCGCGAGCATCGCCTCCGACCAGGCATTCCAATCGACGATGCCGGCGCCGAAATCGGCCATGTAGCGCTGCTGCTGGCTGTAGATGGAGTGGTCGATCGTGAGGTCGGCTTCGATCTTGCCCACCGCATCCTTCCAGTGCGCGAGGATGATGCGCTGGTCGTGCTGGCGCGCCACCCGCACGGGATCGCCGCCGCCCAGCGTGATGTGGCAGCTATCGGGGCAGAGCCAGACATAGCGCGGGTCGGTATAGGCCATGAACAGCGCGATATCGCGCTCGTACCACAATGCGCTGTTGGATTCGGTGTGGAGCGCCAGCTTGATGCCGGCCCCCTCGATCGCCTCGCCCACCGCATGGGCGATACCGGCCATCTGACCCATGAACGCCTGGTCGATGAACATCGGCGGCCGCACGCCGCGGGTCTTCCGCATCGGCAGCCCGGTGACGAGGATCTCGCCGCCCGCCTCGGCGATGAACGCGGCGCGCCGTTCGGCATCGGCGACGATGGCGCCGAGATCGGGCGTGCCGCTCCAGGCCGGCGCATCGGCCATGAAGGCGCTGACCACCGCGAGGCCGCGCCCCTCGAGCTCGGCCCGGAACGCCTTGGCGCTGCCGAAGGCTTTCAGCACATTGTCGATACTGCCCGGCGCGAAGGTCAGTTCGAGCCCGCTGACGCCGGCTTCGCCCAGCGCGTCGAGCACCGTGCTCCAGAATTTGTCGAGATTGGCCGCCGCCCAGCTCCCGAGCTCGGCCTCGCTTTCGAGGCCCCAGAACCGGGGGTGGTAGAAGGTGATGATGTCGGTCGCGAGCCGGCTGGCCATGGACGTATCTCCGCTGGATGAAATGATCTGAGGGGGTGTGGGCGTTACTTGAGCCCGGTGACGGCCACGCCGCGCACGAAGTATTTCTGCAGGAACAGGAACAGGATCAGCACCGGCAGCAGCACCACGATGGCGCCGGCGAGCAAGAGGCCATAGTCGATCGAGCGCGCCGCCTGGCTGGCGACCGCGAGGCCGACCGGCAGGGTGTAGGTGCCCTGGTCCTGCGCCACGATCAGCGGCCAGAGGAAGTAGTTCCACGAGTTGAGGAAGGTGATGATGGCGACCGTGGCGATCGCCGGCCCGACCAGCGGCAGGAAGATGCCGAAAAAGATGCGGAACTCGCCGGCGCCGTCGAGCCGGGCGGCTTCCAGGAGCTCGTCGGGCACCGAATCCGCGAACTGGCGCATGATGAACACCGCGATCGGCATCACCGCGATCGGCAGGATGATGCCGGCCAGCGTGTTGACCAGCCCGAACTGCACGATGATGAAGAACTGCGGCACGAACAGCGCGATATAGGGGATCATCATCGCCGCGAGGATGCAGCCGAACACCAGCTTGCTGCCCTTGAACGGCAGCTTTGCCAGCGCATAGCCGGCGAGCGAACTGAACAGCACGTTCGAGGCGACGGTGAACGCCGAAACGATCAGCGAATTGCCCATATAGGTGCCGAACTGCCGGCGCTCGAACAGCTCGGCGAAGTTGGCGAGGTTGGAGAAATCCTGCGGCAGCCAGGCCCCCGGCGCCGCCATGATCTCGCCCTGCGTCTTGAATGCGCCGAACAGCACCCAGACGAAGGGCAGCAGCACGATGACTGCCACCAGTGTCAGCGCGGCATAGAGCAGCGCGGTGCGCAACGGGTGCTTGCCGCTCATCGCCAGGCCCTCAGCATACGCAGCTGCAGGATGCCGAGCAGCACCACGATCGCCAGCATCACGTAGGAGCCGGCCATCGCCGCGGCGATATTGCCGTGCCCGAACTGCTCGTAGACCCAGAGCGCCACCGACTTGGTGGCGCTGAGCGGCCCGCCTTTGGTGAGCAGGTACGGCTCATCGAAAATGTTCATGTAGGAGACCGTCATCAGCACGCTGACCAAGACGGTCGCCGGCTTCAACAACGGCAGCGTCATCGACAGGAACCGCCGCCAGGCCGAAGCGCCATCGATTGCCGCCGCCTCGTAGACATCCTCGGGAATGGCCTGGAGCCCGGCGAGAAACAGCACCATGCAGGTGCCGACATTGCGCCAGGTGGTGAGGAGGATCACCGTGCCGATCGCCATGTTGGGGTCGCCCAGCCAGTTCGGACCAAGCAGCCCGAGCTCGGCGAGGAAGGTGTTGACCGGCCCCTTCAGGGTGAAGGCGTATTGCCAGATCACCGCCGCCGCGACGATGTTGGTAATGACGGGCAGGTAGAAGGCCGAGCGATAGACGGCGCGGAGCCGCCGGATGCCGCTGTTCAGGGCGAGTGCGAGCACCAGCCCGATCGCCATGGTGAGGGGCACGCCGATGACGATGAAGATGCCGGTGGTGCCGAGCGACTTGAGGAACCCGGCATTGGTGAGCACCCGGGCAAAAGTGTCGAGGAAGGTGAAATCCACCTCGAGCGGGCGCCGGATATCGGCCACGCCCATGTCGGTGAAGCTGTAGACCAGCGCCACCAGCGCCGGGATGGCGGTGAAGACCAGGAAGATCGCGAGGAACGGCGCGACGAACAGCCAGGCCGTGGCAGTCTGCCACGACGATCCCCGCCTTGTGCCCACATTGGCCAACAGAATTCTCCGAGACGGAATGGCGTTAGATTCTTGAGCTCCCCTCCCCCTTGAGGGGAGGGGTGGGGGGTGGGGGTGGTGCGGTTATCACCGATGGACCCCCACCCCCAGCCCCTCCCCTCAAGGGGGAGGGGAGCACCCCTTCAGCGAAAGCCGCCTCAGTTGCCGACCCCAGCCCCCTCCGCGAATGCCTGCACGTCGTCGAGCACTTGCTTGGCCGTGGCCTGGCCGCGGGCCACCAGTTCCATCTGCTGGCCGAGATAGGTGCCGACCTGGTTCCAGGTCGAAACCTGCGGCACGTCGACGGCGGTCTGCAGTGCCTCGCGCTGGGCGTTGAGCAACCCGTTGGCGGCAATCGCCGGATCATCCCAGGCCGCCTTCACCGCCGGCAGGCTGCCAAAATACTTGTACCAGCCGACCTGCGTTTCCGGCTGGCTCAGGTAACGCACCAGCTTCCATGCAGCGGTTTGGTTCTTGCCGTCCTTCAGCACCGCGAGGCTGCCCGAACCGAGCGCCGAGACGCTCCCGGCGGGGCCCGCCGGCATGATTGCGGTGGCGAGGTTGGCGTTCACCCAGTCACGCCCGTTGGCATCGACCAGCCACTGTTCGAACCACGGGCCGATATCCTTGCCGGCGATCTCGTTGGAGGTGAACCACGGCACGGTATCGAGGAATTTCGGACCGTCGGGCGAGGCGAGCCCCTCTTTGAAGAACGAGCCCCAATACTCGAGCGCCGCGACGTTGGCGTCCGAGTTGATGGTCCACTGCGTGCCGTCGGCGCTGAGGAAGCCGCCGCCGTTCTGGTGCACATATTCGTTGAGGCCCTGGGCGTTGTAGATATCGTAGCCGATATCCATGCCGAGCCCCCAGGTGGCGCCCTGCCCCTGCATCGCCTTGGCGAAGGCCTTCATCTCGTCCCAGGTCTTGGGTGCCGCCAGCCCGGCCTTGTCGGCGAGATCCTTGCGATACTGGAACATGGTGGCGTAGGCATCCATCGGCACGCCGTAGGCGACGCCGCCCTTGACGCTGGTGGCATAGGCGCCGGGGAAGAAATCCTCGGCCTTGACCAGCCCCTCGGGCACCGGCGCGAAGGCCCCGGTGGCCATCAGACTGGCCTGGCTCTGCGAATAGAGCCGCACCAGGTCGGGCACCGTGCCGGCGGCGATCGCGGTCAACAGCTTCGCATCGAACTGATCGGACGGGATCTGGGTGATCTCGACCTTGAGCTCGGGGTTGGCCTTCTCGAAATCGGCGAGGAAGCTCGGCAGCTTCTCGCCTTCGGCACCGCCGATCCACACCTGCAGGACTCCGCTCGCCGGAGCATCGTCAATGGTCTCTGCATGAACAGTGGCGGCAAGGCCGAGCGACACGGCCAACGCGGAGGCGCCGACAAGGACCGCCCTCCGGGCTACGCGATTGGTGGACATCATACCTGTTTCCCCGAGCTGGTGATGAGTAGGCGTCTTGAGTCCCTGGGCGCCGCTAGACGTCTTCCCTCGAGACACCGGTTAGGCTTGGCAATCGATTGCCATAACGCTATTGGTTGCATATGCTGATTTTGTACGCAAGCGGGATTTATGCACATGAGATGGGCAGTTCAGAGCGCCAGCGGACCGGACGCTAAGCCATTGGCGCGGATGAATTAGTTGTCGGGGTGTGCGCACCGGCCTCTCAGCCATCCTCCCCCGCGTGGCGGGGGAGGGGGACCGCCCGAAGGGTGGTGGAGGGGGAAGCCAAAGCCGAGACTCTTGCCGCCCCCTCCACCAGCTTCGCTGGTCCCCCTCCCCCGCCCCGCGGGGGAGGATGACGACTGCATCGCCGGCGTCATTTTCGATCTGACTTTTCTTCAAACGGAGCAATTCTCACCATGGCTGATGCCACCTACGACGCGCTGATCATCGGTTCGGGCGCCTCAGGGATGTTTGCGGCGGCGGAGCTGACGGCGCAGGGGCTGAAGGTGCTGCAGCTCGAAGCCGGCCCGGCGATCGGCCCCGGCGATTTCGATGCCGCCAACCGTCCGCGCCAGACCGATATCAACCTCTGGCAACGCGCCAAGGCGACGCTCGGCGGCCAGGGCGTGCAGGCCCGTGCCGCGTTCTTCGATGGCCGCATGCGGCATCTGTTCGTCAACGACCTCAAGCACCCCTACTCTACGCCGAAGGACGCGCCCTTCGTCTGGATCCGGGCCCGCCAGGCCGGCGGGCGGACCCATACGTTCGGGCGCGTGCTGCTGCGCTGGACCGACGACGATTTCAAGGTTGCGAGCCGCACCGGCAAGGGCGTCGACTGGCCGATCGATTATGCCGAACTCGCCCCGTTCTACGAGGAGGTCGAGCGCTCGCTCGAACTTTACGGCCAGCCCGACAACGTCCCCACCCTGCCCGACAGCCTCTATGCGCATCGGGCCGAGCTGACCGGGCCGGAGCAGCAGTTCAAGGCGGCGGTGGAAGCCAGGTGGCCCGAGCGCAAGGTGGTAACCTGGCGCTATATCGGCCCCGAGCCGACCCGCGTGCTGCGCCCCTTGCGCGAGGCCATCGCTTCGGGCCGGCTCGACATCCGCTACAACACCATCGCCCGAAAAGTGCTGACCGACGCGAGCGGCAAACGCGCCACCGGCGTCGAAGCGATCGACACGGTGACCGGCAAGGTGCAGGTGCTGAGCGCCCGCGCCGTGGTGCTCTGCGCCTCGCCGATCGAGAGCATCCGGCTGCTGCTCAACTCCGCTTCCGACCGACACCCCGACGGCCTCGCCAACAGCTCGGGCCTCCTCGGTCGCTATTTCGTCGATCAGTTGCCCTGTGTCGCGGCCGGAAGCTTCCCCGCCGCCAAAGGCTGGTCGACCGCCGACACGGCGCCGGCCGATCCGTTCTACGGCCCCTCGGGCGGCGTCTACCTGCCGCGCTTTGTCGGCAAGGACGGCGCCGCCAGCAACGACTTCGCCTACCAGGGCTCGATCGGCCGCAGCCGCACTGCGCCCGACCGCCCGGCCCGGCTGAGCTTTTTCGGCTATGGCGTGATGGCGCCCGACCCGGACAACCGCGTCACCCTCAACCCCCGGCGCAAGGATGCCTGGGGCATGCCGATCGCCCATATCCGGGTGAAGATCGGCCGCGAGGACCAGGCGACGCTCGAGCGCGAACTCGCCGCGCTGGTCGAAACCGTCACCGGCGCCGGCGGCGAACTCGAATATGTCGGCTCCCCCCTGGGGCTCAAGGAAATGGGCCGCGGCGCCTACCCCGACGCCGACCCGCTGAGCCGGCTGGCCTTCCGCGCCCTGTTCAAGAAGACCATGGTGATGGGCGCCGCCATCCACGAGGCCGGCGGGGCTCGGATGGGCGAAGCCAGGACGGACTCGGTGCTCGACCGCCATAACCGCAGTTGGGACGTGCCCAACCTCCTCGTCACCGACGCCAGCGCCTTCCCCGGCGGCGGCGTCTCGGGCACGACGCTGACCATCATGGCGATGACGGTGCGGGCGTGTCGGCAGTTGGCGAAGGAGTTGCGGGGGTAAGGGGCGGAGGCAATCTCCGATGTCCGAGGCGATCGCTCCCCTGTGGGGGGTGGGGGTCCATCGGTGATCACCGCACCACCCCCACCCCCGGCCCCTCCCCTCAAGGGGGAGGGGAGCAGCAAGCCCACCCCTAGACGCTCACAAGCCTCTGCTGCTACGTGACAATCCCGCTTCAAGCGGGCTCAGGACCGAGAACCGATGGCGAAGCGGACGGAGATACGGACGGCAGGGCCCTCGATCGCCGATGTGGCGCGCGAAGCAGGTGTCGCCACATCGACGGTGAGCCGCGCCCTGACCATGCCGGGCCGCATTGCCGAGCCGACCCGGCTCAAGGTCGAGGCCGCGGCGAAGAAGCTGGGTTATACCGGCGGCAACCAGACGGCGCGGAACCTGCGCATCGGCACCGCCCGGACCATCATGATCGTCTTGCCCGAAGAGCTCTATGTCGGCGCCTCGCAGACCGTCACCGAAGTGCTGCGGGCGACCGGCAGCGGGCTCAGCGAGCGCGGCTTTTCGCTGCTTATCGCCAACGTCTCGCGCGAGGCCGATGCCGACGAGCACATCCTCGCGGTGGCGCTGGGCGGCACGGTGTCGGGCGTGCTGCTGATGGCCACCAACATCCCCGAAGTCGCCGGGCGCAGCCTCGACGATCTCGGCCTGCCTATGGTGTCGCTGCATTTCGACCTGAGCGGCAAGAACATCCCCAGCGTCATCAGCAACGATCACGAAGCGATCGGCGACGCCGCGAGGCAGCTGGTGGAGCTCGGCCACCGGCGCTTTCTCTATGTGCGCGGCCGGCTCGACAACTATCACGAGATCGAACGGTTGCGCGGCGTCCGCGACGCGCTGGCGGCGAGCGGCCTGCCCGACACCGCGCTCAGCCTCAGCCAGGGCGATTTCAACTTCTCGGGCGGCATCGCCGCCGGCCACGACTTCCTCGGCCGCGCTGCCGCCGACCGCCCCACCGCGGTGATCTGCGCCAATGACGACACCGCCATCGGCTTCATCAAGACGGTGCTCGATGCTGGCCTCGCGGTGCCCGGCGATGTCTCGGTGATCGGCTTCGACGGCGCCGCCGTCGGCCCGTTCATGACCCCCTCGCTCTCGACCGTGCAGCAGGACACCGCCGAACTCGGCCGCCGCGCCGCCGAACTCATCACCGACATCGTGCTGGGCGAGCACACCAGCAACACCCAGCGCTTCGAAATCCCCTGCACCATCATGCTCCGCGACAGCGTCCGCGCCTGCTGACGCCGGCGGGGCCGGCACTCACCGCCAGACAATCAGACTTTGGCCGACGACGCCTCGCTAGGCGCGCTTCGCGACGCGTCGACTGTTGCTCCTTGACTATAACCATTCAGTTCTATAACTGTATGGTTATTGAAGGAGTCCACAATGCTTAGACAGCTGATCGCCACCCTGATTTTCACCGCTGCCATGACAGCCGTTACCCCCACCTACGCCCAGGAAGCCGGAGAGCCCGCCATGACCCCCACCATTGCCACCGCCAGCGTCAACGGCGTCGAACTCAGCTACGAGATCCGGGGCGCCGGCGCGCCGCTGGTGATGCTGCATGGCGGCGTCAATCCGTCAGAGATGTTCGGCCAGACGCTCGCCGACATGGCCAGGACGCACCAGGTGATCGCCATCCAGTTGCGCGGCCATGGCCTCAGCAGCGATACCGATGCGGGCTGGAGCTACGAGCAGATGGCAGACGACGTGGCGGCGCTGCTGGCCGAGATCGGTGTCGGCAAGGCCGATATCATGGGCTATTCGCTGGGTGCCGGCGTCGCCATCCAGACCGCGATCCGCCACCCCGATGTGGTCGGACGCCTGGTGCTGGTCTCGCCCACCGTCGCCACCAGTGCCGAATACCCCGAGATCCGCGCAGCTTTCGACGCCCTGCCGCAGATGGCGGCGGCTATCGGCAAGAACATCGCCGGCTCGCCGATCGGCGCGCTCTACCCCCAGCGCGACTGGGAGGTGGTGATGCGCAAGACCGGCGAGATGAACCAGCCGCAGCATGACTGGTCCGCCGATTTCAGCCGGATCGCCGGCCCGGTGCTGATGATCTTCGCCGATGCCGACACCGTCCGCCCCACGGCGATCGCCGACTGGTACGCCCTGCGCGGCGGTGGCCAGCGCGACGCCGGCATGGATGGCGCGGGCCGCTCGCCTAGCCAGCTCGCCATCGTGCCGAACCAGACGCACTACACCATCCTCACCTCGCCGGTGGTGGTCGCCTATGCCGAGGCCTTTCTCAACTAGCGCCCTCTTCCGCCACTGCCCCATCTCCGCCCGATCGCCGGGCGGGGATGGGCTCATCGAAGCGGCCGCACCTCGGCAAGTCGCCGCTTCGAATAGTCGTCGTCCCAGCACACCGCGGCCTCCCAGGCGGCCGAGGCCTGGGCGGCGATGTCGTGGAACGCGGCATCGAGCCCGGCGGCATTATGCGGCAGCACCAGGTCGAGATCGGACACATCGACATGCGACTCGTCCCAGTCGATCAGCGCCACACGTTCCGCCGTGACGCGGATATTGCGCGGGTTGGGGTCGCCATGCACGACGCTGGTCGGGCGGCCGATCAGCCGGGCCCAGGCGGCCCGGCAGCGCGCGACGCCCTCGGCCGGCATGGCGTCGAGGTTGATCCGCGTGCCATGCGTCGCGACGATCAGCTCGCCCGATGCTTTCCAGCCCGGCCGCTGCGGCCAGCCCGTCGTCAGCCGGTGCAGCCGGCGCAGTGTCTCGGCCACCCGGCGCCAGTCGGCTTCCGTCTCCGGCGGGCCGCCCTCCACATAGCTCATCAGCATCAGGCCATCGGCGAACAGCCGGCCATCGCGCGTCGGGATCGGCACCGGCACGGCGAGGCCGTTGCGGCCGAGATGCTGCAGCAGCCCGGCCTCCCAGCCCAGGTCGGCATCGCTGCGCCGCCCCTGCCGGCCCACTGCCACGGCCCCGCCGATGCGCACGCTCCACACGTCGTTGGCGACGCCGCCGGAGAGCCGTTCGACCCGCTCGACCTCATCGCCCCATAGCTGCAGCGCGTCCCATCCCACTGCCGTCACCCCCATCCGAACCCGGTCGCCGGCCTCAATAGAGCAGTGGCGCCTCGGCGACAACGCGAGCCGCAGGCGCCCTAACCGCCGAGGGCCGCTCCGATGAACCGGATCGCGTCGGCCTGCCGCGCAGCCGCATGCTGGTCGGCATGGCCGGCGCCGGCGATGGACCGGAACTGGTGCGGGATCGACAGGTCGAGCATCAGTCGATGCAGGTGGCTGGCGCCATCGTGCAGGTTGAACTCGTCGGCATCACCGCAATCGAAGTAGATTTTCGGCCCCGCCGCGCGCAGCGCTGCCGCATTGCCCCGCGCCATGCCATGCACGCTGGCGGCGGCGTAGCCGGCTGACCGCATGGCCTCGTTGAGCTCACCGAGCACGGACGGTCGATTGCGCTCGGGAACTTCGTCGGGGCGCTCCGCCGGAAATATCGTCGGGCAGAGCGCGGCCACCACCTGAAATGCCCGAGGGTGGCGCAGCGCCATCTTCAACGCGCCATAACCACCCATGGAGAAGCCGAGCACCGCCGACCGCTGCGCCAGCCGATGGCGTTCGCCCAGATGGCGTGGCAGCTCCTCCGCGACCAAGGTTTCCCATGAGGGCCCACCGGGATAATCGATGTAAAACCCGCCCTGGGTCGGGGTCGAAGCCGTGACGACGAGCGCCGCCGGCAACTCGCCTGCAGCCCAGGCGGCCTCATAGGCCGGACGGGACCGCTCCAGCGAGGCAGCCGATGACATCGCGCCATGCAGATGCAGGATCAGCGGGAGCGGCTGGTCCGGATCTGCATCCACCGGCAGCAGAGTGTTGTATTCGACCTCCGCCGCAACGGCGTGGGCGAAAAAGCGAGACGAGGCGAGGTTGGCGACAAGCGCGGACATGGATGATTTCCCTGGTGATATGTGCCGATAAGTCGCCCGGCGCGCGCCCGGGACAGCAGGGCGCGTACGCAGCAGGCCGTATCGAAGGGACAACTGTCCGTACCAGGGACCAGAAGCCGGCAGATCGGAAGAACTCCGATCGCCGCGGTTGTAGTCGAAGCGACCTACTTGTCAAATAGGACCAGAGGTCCGGCCGCAACCAGCCTCGGCGGCAGTCCCAGTGCTGAACCCGCACTCAGTCATTGGCGGCGGTGGGCGGGGGAGCGCCGGTCTGGTCGATGGACCTGTCCCGTGCCGCCAGTTGCTCCTCGAGCGCCCGGAACCAGTATTCCTTCTCGCTGCCCAGCGGCCGGCCGTCTCGCTCCCACAGCAGATACGCGGCCTGGCGCACGCTCTGCTCGAAGTTGAGATCCACGAACTTGTCGGTGTCCTGGTACATGGCGTGCTCCTTTTGCAGGGAGAACGCACTAGGGCGGGTAGTGATCCCTCGGGCTGGCCGAAGGGGTAGCGAAAAGTCGGCGTCTGGGGACGCCGACCCACGCCGTCAAGCACGGCTCTGCCCCGCGGCAGGGCCGGCATCGCCTAGAACGCTTCGGCCAGTTTCAACTGGCAGGCCTGCGCCAGGTCGGTGTTCGGCTTGTCGGCGCCGAGCGGGGTGGCCCAGCCGGCTTTTTCGACGATGCCCTTGCGCGCATAGGTGGTGGCGCCCTTGAGTTCGGTCAGCACCGTAGCGGCATCGGCGGCACCGGCGCGATCGACACAATAGGGGATGAGCGCCGAGGCGACGGCAGCGTTGGAGGCCTTCTTCGCCATATCCTGGGCCGATCCGCCGGTGACCCAGCCTCCCCAGCTGAAGCCCACGATGGCAAGGGCGATGGCGCCTGCACCCGCGCCCATCAGGCCGGGTTTCAACCAAGTCGGGATCTGCATTTGAAGTGTCCGATCATCGTCAGACGAGCGCGCGGAATGCGCGCAAGTGGACGAGACTAGCACGGGTGCATGGCCCCGTCCGGGCGAATGCATGAGATCGGGGGACTATTCCGGCTCGCCGTCGCGGCGCAGCGCGGCATCGAGCTCGCTGCGCGTCACCGGCACGGCCTCGACGGCGCCCGCCTCGGTGAGCAGGATCGTCATGCTCAGCCGGAAGGCCGGCCAGGAGACATCCAGCGCCTCGCGCTCGGTGACCAGGTCGAAGGTCCCCGGCGGGTGCGGACGATCGAGACCTGGCAGCATGAACGGACGGCGGAAGGTGATCTGTTCCGTTGAGGGCACTGCAACTCCATCACCCTTGCCACGCGTCACTCGCGGCGCGATCGGCCGAAGCAAATTACTTCATCATGCGATTTTTGCGGCGGCATGTCCAATTCGCCGGAAGGACACATGAATTATCACGCGATATTTACGCCGGGCAGCGCGAATTTCCGGACCGATCGCAGATCTATATTTTCTTTATTTTCAATCGACCGTCTTGTTTTGGTCGAAAGCGGTGGTCATATGCGGTCAACGCTTCAGCCATCTCGGCTCCGATCGTCCGGTCCGTCGGCTGTCCGATCCTCACTCCTTTGCAATGTCGAAGCCCCCGTCGCGTCCCCCGACGCAGCAAGGGGCGCGTTTGCCGCTGGGCTTTCGCATCGTCATGCCCGCCCGATCCAGCGCCGCCGAGGAGGTTGGTCATGACCACGATGTATTTTGTCCAGGGGTTTCGAGCTAAAGGCCGCAAGCTCGATGCCGACCCGCCACAGCCGGCAAGGAGCGCCGAGGCCGCCATAGCGGCGGCCGAACGCATGGGGCCGACGCGCGCCGGCGTCTGGGCCTACTCGGCCAATATCGACCAGGAAACCGATACCTACGACGAACCGCAGCTGCTGTTTCGCAGCGGCACGCTGCCGCCGGGACTGCTCGGCGATTGAGCGGCGGATGCCCCTCGAAACTGTGGAGGGGAATGAAACAAACCCAAGGAGTTCACCATGACCGACGACGCCACCGATCCCAAGCAGCAACAGCAATACACCGCGGGGTTTCTCGCCAATTCCTTCGGCCTGACGCTGAAGCAGGCCCGCGAGATTCTCGACAAGGCGAACGGACTGCGCGACACCGCCGCCGAGATGGCGCGCGTACTGCGCTACCGGCAGCCCTGACCGGCGCCCCCGCGATCGAACCTGTCGAGAGCGGCAGACTGTCAACCACCCACCAGGGAGTGTCCGTGCCGGAAAAGAAACTGCGCCAGGCCAATGCCAGAGCCGCCGCCACGAAATATGCGCCGCGGCCCGATGGCTCGACGCTTACCTATGGCCTCATCGCGGTCTCGCTGCTGGCCCTGGGGCTTGCCCTCTATGGCGGCTTTTATGCGGTCGACATGTTCAACCAGCCGATCCCGCTGGTGCTGGCGGGGCTCGGTGCCTTCGGCTTCGGCGCAGCGCTCCGATTCCGGCGCCAGCGCCGTCACACCGTGGCTTACGAGGCCGAGTATGCGCTGCGTGAGGGCGTGAAGGCGGCAGGACCGGTCGAAGCCTCCTCCATGCCGCGAGTGCCGGTCGAGGCGCGATGATCCCGACGCTGCGCCGGCCCCACTACGGCCAGAGCAGTTGCTTTCGCCAGTGGCCGTCGGACCGCTCGTAGCGCAACCGCACGTGCCGACGATCGTTGCGGCCCTGCCAGAACTCGACGCTGCTCGCGGCGACGACATAGAGCGTCCAGCTGTCCGACACCGGCGCCGGCTCGTGCTGCTGTTGCCGCAGCGCCACCTCATAGGGAGCCGCGAGTGCACCGATATGCTCGAGCGGCCGGCTCTGGCGGCCGAGTGAGGCGATGGCGCGGGCAGTGGCCGAACGGGCGAGGAAATCGGCGGCCGAGCGCTGGCGCGGCGCCGGCCGGGCGGTGCCGCGAACCCGGACCTGCTGGCCGAGCCGCGGCCAGTAGAAGGTCAGCGCCACCCGCGGGTTCGCGGCCAGCTGGCGGCCCTTGGGGCTCTGCGCGTCCGAGGCGAAGCACCAGCCCGCCGCGTCCACATCCTTGAGGATCAGGATGCGCGCATCGGGCTGCCCCTCGGCGTCGACGCTCGACAGCGTCATCGCATGCGGCTCGCGCAGGCCCGCATCGATGGCAAAGCCGAGCCAGGCGAGAAACAGGCTGTGCGGCTCGGCCGGCGTCGCCCCGGTGTCGAACGGCCAGAGCGGGCCGGCGAGGCTGGGGAGGCGCGCCAGCCGCCGGCGCGTCGTCTCGATGGTGGTTCCGGACATGCTCATATTCCTCAGCGTTGCGTGGCGCCGGGGCTGGCCGGGCGCCCGACGATCAGCCGCAGCGAGCCATCGAACTCCGGCATGCGGCGCAACTCGCCGTAGCGCCGGTCCCAGCTGCCATCGGCGAGGTCGCGCCCGAGCGCTGTGACGAAGCGCTCGGCCACGGCCGGCGCGACGAAATTCCAGGCCGAGTTGGCGAGGCGGGCGCCGGGCTCGAGCAGCCGCTCGGGGCGCCCGTAATAGGCTTCGCCGAACCCATCGACGCAATCGAGCGGGATCGGCACCGGGATGACCTCGACCGCCCCGCCCAGCCCCGTGGCGATCGCCGCCAGCGGCGGGTAGCGCCGCGCCTCGACCGCAATGGCTTCGGGCGCATAGTGGTTGAGCCAGAAGCGATCGAGCGCCTCCGGGTCGCAGCTGAGGATGGCGACCGGGCCGCGCGTCACCCGCCGCAACTCGGCGAGCCCGGCGCCGAGATCCTGCCATTGGTGCACGGTGAAGGTGGCCATGGCCGCGTCGAACGCGAGATCGGGAAACGGCAGCTGCTCGGCCGTCGCATCGATGGCCCGCGGCAGGTGCGCCCGGCGCTGCGCCCGCATCGCCGCCGACGGCTCGACGGCCGTCACCTCCCGGTCCAGCGGCTCGTAGGAGCCGGCCCCGGCCCCGACATTGAGCACGGTCCGCGCCGTGCCCAGCGCGGCGTTGATGGCCGCCGCAATGCGCGGTTCGGGCTGCCGATACCTGCTGTAGCCCATGCCGATCCGCCCGTAATCGACGTCACCGGCGCTGCCATCCACACTGCGCTTTTCCATTGCTGCCTCTGTTCGCTCAAGTGACAATCGCTTCTGTCGGCGGCGAAGAAACACGCTGGCAGCGCAGTGGAAAAGCGATAAGTTCGAACAGTCTTTGTTCGGAAAACTCACATGGCGCGCAGCATCCCGTCGCTCAATGCGCTAAGGGCCTTCGAGGCCGCCGGCCGGCACGGCCGGATGACGCTGGCCGCCACCGAGCTGAACGTCACCCACAGCGCCATCAGCCGCCAGGTGCAGCATCTCGAAGCCTTGCTGGGCGTGGCGCTGTTCGAGGGGCCGCGCAACCGGCTGCAGCTGACCGGCGCCGGCACGCAGCTGCTGGCCGGGCTCGGCACCGCCTTCGACCTGATCGACCAGTCGGTGCGCGCCGTCGCCGACAGCGAGGACGGGCCGCTCGACGTCTCCTGCCCCGGCACCTTCACCATGCGCTGGCTGATCCCCCGGCTCTACCGCTTTCGCGAGCTCCACCCGGCGATCGAAGTGCGCCTCAGCGCCTCGAGCCTGCCGGTCGATTTCGAGCGTGACGGCTTCGACGTCGCCATCCGGGCGGGCGCCGGCCCCTGGCCTGACGGAGCCGAAATGGCGACGCTGTTCGCCGAAGCGACCGGCCCGGTGCTGGCGCCCGCGCTGGCGGCTGCGGCAGGCACCGATTTTTCCGGGCTGACGCTGCTCCATTCACGCACCCGCCGCCATGCGTGGCGGCAATGGAGCGAACGCTCGGGAGTTGCGATCGACGCGCGCGGCGGCAACGAGTACGAGCATTTCTACTTCATGCTGGAGGCCGCCTCGTCCGGGCTCGGCGTCTGCATCGCGCCCTGGCCGCTGGTGGCCGACGACATCCGCTCGGGCCGCCTCGTGGCCCCGGCCGGCTTCATCGCCAGCGGCCAGCACTATGTGGCGCTGCGCCGGCCCCGCCGGCAGCGCAAATCGGCGGCATTCTGCGCCTGGCTGGCCGAGGAAGCGCGGCTGTTCGGCGGGGCGCAATAATCTTCCCCGGGTGGGAGTCAGAACCGCCGACTCTTTCCGCCCCCTCCACCACCCTTCGGGCGGTACCCCTCACCCGCCCCGCGGGGGAGGATCACGGCGCCCCCCTGCCCATCGCGCCGCACATAGGGGTGGAGATCGCGGGCGGGCATCGCTATGTTTTTGCCGACCTTTCAGCCCCGTTCGGGGCCAGCCGAGACCGAGAGCCATGCAGCAGACTTTTCCCGTGACCCGCACCGAAGCCGAGTGGCGCGCCCGGCTGACCCCCGAGCAGTTCGAGATCATGCGCGAGCATGGCACCGAGGCGCCGGGCAGTTGCGCCCTGCTGCTGGAAAAGCGCCCCGGCACCTTCTCCTGCGCCGGCTGCGATACGCCGCTGTTCGAGGGCAAGGTGAAGTATGAGAGCGGCACCGGCTGGCCGAGCTTCAACGAGCCGCTCGCCGGCGCGGTCGAAACCTCGTCCGACCGGAGCTACGGCATGGTCCGCACCGAGGTGCATTGCGCCACCTGCGGCTCGCACCTGGGCCATGTCTTCAACGACGGCCCGCCACCGACCTTCCTGCGCTACTGCATCAACGGCATCGCCATGAACTTCACGCCAACTGCGTAGCCCGCAACCGCCCCGAGGGGTCGAGAGCGAAATGCAGCACGCCGTTCTGTCGCCCGATGCGCTGGGCCCGACCGTCTGCGTCGGCGAGATCCTGGTCGAGATCGTCGCCACCAGCATCGGCGAGGGGTTTCGCACGGCGCAGCCGCTGGTCGGGCCCTATCCGAGCGGCGCGCCGGCGATCTTCATCGATCAATGCGGGCGGCTGGGTGGCCGTGCCGCGATGATCGGCGCCGTCGGCGACGACGATTTCGGCCGGCTGAACCTCGAGCGGCTGCGCGCCGACGGAGTCGATATATCGGCCATTGCCATCGACGGCACGCTGCCGACCGGCAGCGCCTTCGTGCGCTACCGTGCCGATGGCAACCGGGATTTCGTCTACAACATCGCGACCTCGGCGGCGGCGCGGTTCGGCTGGAGCGAGGCGGTCGAGGCGCTGGTGCAGCAGGCCGGCCACCTCCATGTGATGGGCACGGCGCTCTCCATGCCGAGCGCCCGCGAGGTGATCGAACGGGCCCTGCCGATCGTCAGGCAGCGGGGCGGCACGCTGTCGGTCGATCCGAACCTGCGCAAGGAATTGCGGCTCGACGCTGCGGTCGAACGCCAGTTCGCCGAACTGGTGGCCGGCGCCGACCTGCTGCTGCCGAGCGGCGACGAACTGGAGCGCGCGGCCGGCGTCACCGGCGAGGCGGCGGCGCTGCGGCGCCTGTTCGAGCGCGGCGTCAAGGAAATCGTGCTGAAGCGCGGCGCGGCGGGCGCCAGCTGTTTCGGCCACGACGGCTCGCGCATCGATGCGGCCGCGTTCATGGTGGACGAGCTCGACCCCACCGGCGCCGGCGACTGTTTCGGCGGCGCCTATGTCGCCTGCCGCCGCCTCGGGCTGGGGCGCGAGACGGCGCTGACCTATGCCGCAGCTGCCGGGGCCCGCAACGTCACCATCCGCGGCCCGATGGAAGGCGCCGGCACCCGGGCCGAGCTCGATGCCTTCATCGCGTCAACGCCGCGGCGGTGAGCGGGCGGTCCAGCTGGATCGCTTCACCAATGAACGGAAGAACGACACTCGGTGTCATCCCTGCGAAAGCAGGGACCCAACTGTCAGCTGGTGCCGGCGGTATAATGGGTCCCTGCTTTCGGAGGGATGACAGCCGGTGGGTGGGTCCAAGGCCTGGCCATACCGACGCCCCCGCCGTGGGCTTGGACGCCCCCTCCACCGCCTGCGGCGGTCGCCCTCCCCCGCCCCGCGGGGGAGGATCAGCGAGAGGCCGGTGATTCAACCGACAGCCGCCATCCCCTCCGCGCGCTGCTCGATCGGCAGTAACAGCGTCAGCCTGGTGCCCTCGGGCCCCGACTCCACCGTCAGCCTCGCCTTGATGGCGCTGGCGCGGCGGGCCTGGTTGGCGAGGCCGCGGCCGCTGCGCGGGGCGGCGGGATCGAAGCCTTTGCCATTGTCGCTGACGCCGATGACGATGTCGCGCCCGACCACGCTGGTGCTGACCGTCGCCTCGGTGGCGTCGGCATGCTTGATGATGTTGGTGAAGGCCTCCTGCAGGACCCTCAGGATGTGGAGCGCGTGGCGCTGGTCGAGCCAGACCAGCGGCGGTACGTCGTGCACATCCCAATGCAGTTTGATGCCGGTGCTTTCGAGCCGCGGCTGCAGCCGGAAGCGAAGTGTGCCGAGCAGCAGCAGCAGGTCGGTTTCGACCGGCTCCATCGAGTCGATGGTGAGCTTCAGGTCGTCGATGCAGCCCTGGAGGATCTGCGTGAGCTCGGCCTCGTCGAGCCGGCCGCGCTCCACCATGCGCAAGGCGCCCAGCAGCGACGAGCCGAGCCCATCATGCATGTCTTCGGTGAGCCGCTGGCGTTCGTGGTGCAGCAGCTCGCGCTGCTCGATCTCGCGCACCCGCTCATGGCTGGCGAGCAGCTCGGCCTCGCGCGCCTGCAACCGCTCGGCCAGCACGATATTGGAGCGCTCGACTTCATCCACTGCTTTGAGATAATGCGCCAGAACGGTGTGAAAGAAGGCAAAGACCAGGGCGATCTGCACGAAGGGCAGGATGAAATAGCCCTCAATGCTGATCAGGTTGTTCTGCAGCATCAGGTCATTGATGCCCAGATACGCGGTGAGCAGCACCCACACCGCCAGCACCAGCCCCTCCATCGACTGGCGGCGCCAGGCGGCGCGGATCGCCGAGATCCCCACGAGGTTGCAGACGACGAACGCCGCCGCATAGGCAAAGGGCGCGGTGAGCGTGGGGTCGAGCGCCCCCTCGAACAGCGGCAGGGTGACGAGGCCCAGTACCAGGGTGGCGCCGCCGACGATCGTGGTGATCCACGAGGCCCTGAGGTGCAGCACGGTGATGAGGAACAGATGCGAGAGCGCCACCATCCACATGGTGGAGTTGACCGTCAGCCAGCCGAACCACGCATCGCTCAGCGGCAGTTGCTCCAGCCCCAGATGGTTGTGGAGGCCGCGGATGAAGGTGGCTGCCGACATCAGGAAGAACAGCAGGTAGAGCCGCTCCTGCCGCCGGCGGAACCAGACGAGGAGCGAGAACACGCCGCTGGCAAGGAAGGCGGCGCTGGTCAGGTAGGAGAGTTCGGCCTGGAACAGGTTGCGCACCATATAGGCGGGCCCGACCTCGTCGAAATTGCCGACCCACAGGCTCGACAGCGCCCCGCCGATCCCCCTCAGGTGCTGCAGGCGGATGACGATCGCATTGATCGGCGCCGCCCCCTCGGTGACGTCGAACGCAATGCGCAACGGCCGGTTCGAGCCGTTCCACTGCAGGTTCGCATGCGACTGGTACTGCAGGGCGCCGTTGACATAGACGGCGATGGTGCCGTCGGATTTCCAGCGCGGAATATAGAGATAGCCCTTATCGGCCGGCGACACGGCCTGCGGCAGCACCACGCGATACCAGGTGAGCTGGGTGTCGGGCGCCGCGGCGCTGTCATGCTGCGACAAAGCGAGCCTGGGGATCGCCGCGTTGGGTAGCGCCACCTGGCTCCAATCCTCCGGCATGGCGCGATAGACGAGCGTCGCCGGCGGCGCCTGGTACCCGACCGTGCTTTCGACCGAAAGCTCGGCCTCGGTAATGTGGAGGCCGCTCGGCTGGGCGACGAGGTGCAGCACCACCGCGATGGCAATGATGATGCCGAGCGCGGTGAGATAGCGCGCCAGCAGCTTATAGAAGGCCATGGCTGCGCGCCTCGAAGATCGCCTCGGCCTTCGACGAAACCTCGAGCTTCTGGTAGATGCGGCGGACGAAGGTCATCACCGTGTTGCGCGTCACCCCCATCAGTTCGGCGATCTCGTCATAACTGAAGCCCTTGGTGATCAGCTCGAGCGCCTGCTTTTCGCGTGGCGACAGCAATGGTTGCGCCGGCGCCTCTACCGGCCTGAACCGCAACAGGATTTTCCTCGCGATGCGCGGGCTGATCGGGCTGCCGCCCGAATGCAGGGTGCGGATATCGTCGGCCATCCGGCTCGCCGAACTGTCCTTCAGCAGATAGCCGGCCGCCCCCGCCTCGATCGAGGGAATGACATGCCGGTCGTCGGCGAAGGTGGTCGAGACCATGATGCCGCACTCGGGCCAGGCGCCGTGCGCGGCACGGATCACTTCAATGCCCGAGCCATCGGGCAGCCCCAGATCGACCACCAGGATATCGGCCGGCGCACCGGCGAGCAGCGCCATCGCCTGGGCGACGTTCTCGGCTGCCGCATGCAGCACCATATCCTCGGCCGCCTCGACCGCGGCAACGAAGCTGTTGCGGAACGACGCATCGTCCTCGACGATCGTCACCTTGAGGGGCCCCGACCCTGTCGTCACGAATTCCCCCCTGCCAGACCCGGCGCCCTGATCTAGCACGGCGACACGACGTGCTTGTCGCTATTTCTAGCGATATGTGAGGTGCCGCCCGCGCTCAATAGTGCCCCCTGCCCCGCGGCGGCTCCGAGTCCCCGCGCGCGGCGACGTATGGACGGGGGAATAGCCATGCACTGCCACACCCAAGCCGCTCGCGCGCCACGCCTTGTGCCGCTCGCCGCCACTCTGCTGACGGCGACCGCGCTGAGCGCCTTCGGCGCCAGCCCCACCCTGGCGCAGACCGCCAGCTGGGAGGGCGGTGTATCGGACGATTGGTTCACCGTCGGCAACTGGCTGGGCGCGCCTCCCGACAATACTCGCGATGTGGTGATCAATGGCCCCACCACGGCGGTGATTGCCGGCGGCGGCAGCGGCAGCACCGGCAACCTGAGCATCGGCGACGGCGCCGAAGGCGCCTTGCGCATCGAGGATGGCGAACTGAACGCCTATATCACCGCCATCGGCAAAGCCGGCGGCACCGGCAAGCTCTCTGTGGTCGGATCTGCCGCCAGCTTCGAATCCCAGCTCGCCATCAGCCTCGGACAGGGCGGCACCGGCGAGCTCGAAATCCTCGAGGGCGGCACGGTGGGGAGCCAGCAGGGCGTCATCGGGGCAGAGGCCGGCTCCGAGGGTATTGTGACCATCGATGGCGCCGGCTCCAACTGGAGCACCTGGCTCGAGGGCGCCGGCATGCTTGTCGGCTATTTCGGCAAGGGCACCGTCACGGTCCAGAATGGCGGCTCGGTCAACACCAATGGCACGTGGATCGGTTACGCGTACGGCTCGGAGGGCGCGCTGACCGTCACCGGAACCGACTCGCGCTACATCGACGAAGGCGACATGTATGTCGGCGGCCTTGGCGGCGGCACCGGTACGCTGGACGTCAGTGATGGCGCCTATGTCGAAATCTTCAACTCGCTCTATGTCGGCTATGGCGGCAAGGGCACCGCCACCGTGGATGGGACGGACACCCAGTTGCTGGCGCATGGCGGTGTCGTCATCACCGACAATGGGACGTTCACCGTCAGCGGCGGCGCCACCGTCGAAAGCGGCGGCGGCTACATCGACGCCAGCAGCGCTGCCGAGGACGCCGCAAGCGCGACGGTCACCGGCGCGGGCTCCAGCTGGGTGATGGATTCCCAACTGATGATCGGGCTCGAGGGCAAGGGTTCCCTGCTGGTCACCGATGGCGGAACGGTGGAAACCACCCAGATCTCGCTCGGCAGCCGCGCCGGCGCCAACGGCACGCTCACCATCTCGGACGGCGGCCAGGTCGTCACCGACTACGTGATGATGGCCGAGGAAGCCGGCTCCACCGCCAGCCTGCGGCTCGAGAGCGGCGGCCAGCTCAGCGCCCAGCAGGTGCAGCGCTATGACGGCGCCGGCACCGTGGCCTTCGATGGCGGCACGCTCAAGCTCACCGCCGACCAGTATTTCGGTCTGTTCGCCGGGTTTCAGACCGGCGACGTCACGCTCGAGGCGGGTGGCGGCACCATCGATACCGGCACCTACGCGGTGTACATGGATATCGGCCTCGTCGGCGAGGGAGGCTTCACCAAACAGGGCGCCGGCACGCTGCATCTGTATGGCGCCAGCACCTATGAGGGCCCGACGCTGATCGGCGCCGGCACGCTCAGGGCGCGCGAATCCGGCGTGCTGTCGGCCGCCAGCGCCTACGAGGTGGCGTCCGGAGCAACGCTGCGGATCGACAACAACAAGACCCAGACCATTGGCAGCCTTGCCGGCGCCGGCACCGTGCAGCTCGGCAACCCGCCCACCACCAACGCGCCCGCCGGCGGCAGCGCGCAGTTGACGCTGGGCGGCAACGACGCCTCGACCAGCTTCAGCGGCGTGCTGGCGGGCAAGGGCCAGCTGATCAAGACCGGCACCGGGACGCTGACCTTGAGTGGGGTCAACACTTTTACCGGCGCCACCACGGTGAGCGGCGGCGGGCTCAACGTGCTCGGCACGCTCCTGTCGAACGTGACGGCCGAGAGCAGCACCCGGCTGGGCGGCACCGGCACCTATGGCGCGATCAGCGTCGGCGACGGTGCCGTACTGGCGCCCGGCACCTCGATCGGCGCGCTGACCACTGGCGCGCTGACCCTCAATGCCGGCTCGATCTACGAGATCGAGCTCAGCGATGGCGGCAACACGGCCGGGGTGCATAACGACATCACCCACGTCACCGGCGCGGCGACGATCGAAGCCGGAACGACGATCCGCGTGCTCGCCGGCAACGGCACCGATACCGGCCGCACCTATACCCCGGGCCTCGTCTACACCATCATCGACACCACCGCGCCCGGCGACCTCACTGTCGCGGCGGCGCCCGAGATCATCGACAACTTCGCCTATCTCAACTTCACCGGTTCGCATGACGGGCAGAATTTCTACCTGACCTCTAGCCTCGAAGCGGTGAGCTTCTGCCTCGAAGGCAGCACCGCCAACCAGTGCGCCGCGGGCGACGCGCTGTTCGCGCTCGGCGCCGGCAATGCCGGGTTCGACCTGTTCCAGGGCCTCAGCGAGGCCGACGCCCCGGCCGCCCTCGACGCCATCTCGGGCGAAGCGCATGCCTCGATGCAGCAGGTGCTGGAGCAGAGCTTTGCGGCGCTCGGCCAGACCGTCAACCGCCGCACCGCGGCGGGACTGGCGGGCGCCGGTGCGGCGGCCGGCCCGCTGGGCTATGCGGCGGCGCCCGGCAATTCCGGCGTCGGCGCCATCGACGATGCCACCATGGGCGGCGCGACGCCGGGCACGGCGCGCCCATGGATCGGCGCGCTCGGCAGCTATGGCAAGCTCAACGGCGACGGCAACGCGGCGGCGATCGAGTGGAGCACCGGCGGGCTGGCGCTGGGCTATGAGAACGAGGTCAATCTCGGTGGCGGCACCGGCTTCGGCGGTGTGGCTTTGGGCTACCAGCACGGCCAGGGGATCGTCACCGCCCGCAATTCCGAAACTGCATTCGACAGCCTCTCGGCCGCCGCCTATGGCGGCTGGAGCGATGGCGCCACGACGCTTGTCGGCGCGCTCTCGGTCGGCACCGCCCATGTCGCCACCGACCGCACCATCGCAGTGGGCGGCAGCAGCAGCGTCGCCAATGCCGATTACTGGGCGCAATCGGCCAACCTGCAACTGGAAGCGTCGCATGCGTTCGAACTGGGTGGCGGGCTGAGCCTCGCGCCGCTCGGCACCCTCGCCGTCGGCTGGCTCGGTCGTCCCGGCTTCACCGAAACCGGCGCCGACGCCTTCAACCTCACCGCCGAGGCCAGGGACGATGTCTCCGCCGCGGCGGGTCTGGGGCTCGCGGTTGGCCAGCAGGTGGCGCTGGAAGCCGGCACCCTCGCCCTCGAGGCGCGCGCTCTCTACGAAGCGAGCCTCACCGCCGCCGACACCACCGAAGCGTTCAGCTTCGCCGGCGGCACCGGCCCCTTCAGCATCAGCGGCGCCCCCGCCGACGCCAACTGGGTCCGCCTCGGCGCCGGGTTCGCCTTCGAACTGCCCAACGGCCTGTCGCTCGGCGCCAACTATGACGGCCGCCTCTCCGCCAACGGCCAATCGCACCAGGCCAGCGCCTCGCTCGGGGGGAGTTTTTAGGGGCGGGCGAAGCAAGCAGAGCCCGCGCATCGCGCTGCCGGCGCCCCCAGGAGATCGGAGGGGCGCCGGCTGCGCTTGTCGCAGAGCTCAGCCCGCGACGGTACCGTCGGTCGTCGCCGGCGCGATCATGCTGGAGCGGCCGTCACGGCCATCGCGGCCCCGTCCGCGGTCGTCGCCGCGGCCACGCTGGTGATCGTCGCCTCGGCCGGCACGGTCGCCGCCGCGATCATCGCCGCGCCGATCGTGGTTGCCGCGATGCGGGCCGACCAGCGGCTGCAGTACGGCCTTCTGGGCGTCGGTGAGGCTGTTGTAGAGCGCCTCGAAGCTGGGCAGTACCGCGTTGAGCGCATCGAGCCGGGCCGTCTCGCGCGCCTGCCGGTTCTTCAGCTGGGTCAGTGCATCCGGCGGGGTTGCCGGGGTTGCGGTGGCCGGCTGCAGCTTGGCGCAGCTTTCGGCGAAGCTGGTCTGCGCCGTCAGGGCCGCGGTGCGGTAGGCATCGAACAGCGGCTGCTGCTCGGCCGTGAGCGCCAGCTTGGTGGCGATGTCGGCGAGCCGGGTTTCCAGCTGCGTCGCACCATCGGTGCTGCAGATCACGCCGGCAATGCCGCCGCGCTGGCCCGCGTCGCGGTGCTCGCCCGGACGCTTGCCGCGGGGGCCGCCATCGGCGCGCATGCCGCCATTATCGTCGGGCTGCGCCACGCTCGGAGCGGCGGGCGCCGCCGGAGCGGACTGGGCATAGGCGCCGGGCGCCAGCGCGGTGAGGCCCATGAGGCCGGCGAGCGCCGTGGTGAGAAGGAAGCGGGTCGACGTGTTCATGATGGTCTTTCCTCTGCGGATCGCGGCGGGGTCGCTGCGAAGTGACGGCAACCAACCAGCCCCAGCTGTCGGCGACCTTGCAGCAGCGCAGATTTTTCGTAAGGCTGGCGACAGGTTGGCGGGCTAGACCGGCCGGCCAAAGGGGCCTGTCGCGTGCGCATTCTGCTGATTGAGGACGACTATGTGCTCGGCGAGGCGATCCGCGACCACGTGCGCGCCGATGGCCACGGCGTCGACTGGATGCAGCGCCTCGACGATGCCCGCGCCGCGCTCGACACGGTGGAATATGGCCTGATCCTGCTCGACCTGAGCCTGCCCGACGGCCGCGGCCTCGATCTGCTGAAACAGCTGCGCCGCGCGGGCAACCCGGTGCCGGTGATCGTCACCACGGCGCAGGACCAGGTGGCGATCCGCATCGAGGGACTGAATGCGGGGGCCGACGATTACCTGGTCAAGCCGTTCGACCTCGACGAGCTGAGCGCCCGTGTCTCGGCGGTGGCGCGGCGCTATGCCGGCCTCGCCGCGCCGCAGCTGCGGCTGGGCGAGGCCAGCGTCAACCTCGCCACCCGCACGATCACCCTGGGCGACAAGCCGATCGGCGTCACGGCGCGCGAATGGGCGGTGCTGGAACGCCTGCTGAGCCGGCGCGGCGGCATCGTCACCAAGGCCGAGATCGAGGACTCGCTCTATCCGTTCGGCGCCGAGATCGAAGGCAATGCCGTCGAGGTCTATGTCAGCCGGTTGCGCAAGAAGCTGGGCCAGAGCGTCATCACCACGGTGCGCGGCATGGGCTACAGGATCGAGCCATGAAGCGCCGCTCGATTGCCGTGCGGCTGGCGGTGTGGCTCAGCATCGCCATGCTGGTGTTCTGGCTCGGCGGCGCCGCGATCTCGACCGTGGTGCTGCGCAACGAGCTGGAGCAGGCCTTCGACGAGACGCTGCGCCAGAGCGCCTTCCGCCTGCTGCCGCTTGCCAACCGCGATGTCGGCGACGCCTCGCGCGGCCGCGATCCGGTGCCGCGGCTGGGGCGCGAGGACGACAATCGCGGCCCCGGCAAGCGCGAGGACCGCCTGCTGTCGCGCGGCAAGGAGATTGCCCCGCAGAGCGAATCCTTCACCTACGTGGTGTTCGACCGCTTCGGCGTGGTGCAGCTGCGCGCCGAGGACGCTCCCACGGAGCTGCCGGTGCTGCCGGCGGCGGACGGGTTGTTGTTCGTCGACGGGCATCGCGCCTTCAAATCCACCGACCGGCGCACCGGCACGGGCATCCTCGTGCTGGAAACCAGCAACGCCCGCGACGAGGCGCTGTGGGGGGCGATCGCCGGGCTGCTCTGGCCGCTGGCGGCGCTGCTGCCGCTGGTCGGGCTCGGCATCTGGCAGGCGGTGCGGGTGGCGCTGCAGCCGGTCAAGCGGCTCAGCCGCGACGTGGCGCAGCGCAGCGGCACCAACCTCACCCCGCTCGACGATGACGACCAGCCGGCCGAGCTGGCGCCGATCGCCCGCGAGATCGAGGGGCTGCTGGGCCGGCTGCGCGCCGCCATGGAGGCCGAACGCACCTTCGCGGCAAGCAGCGCGCATGAGCTGAGGACGCCGATTGCCGGAGCGCTGGCGCAGACGCAGCGATTGGCCCGCGAACTGGGCGACCATGTCGCGGCGCCGCGACTGAAGGAAGTCGAGCATGCGCTGCGCGGCCTCTCCGACCTTTCCGAAAAGCTGCTGCAGCTGTCGCGGCTCGAAGCCGGTTTCGCACGCTCCGAGGAGGTGGTCGACCTCGCGCCGGTGCTCGAGCTGGTGCTCCGCGATTTCGAGGCGCAATCGGCCACGCGAGGCCGGGTCTATCTCGAGCGGCACCCGGGCGCGCAGCTCAGGCAGCGGATCAACCCCGATGCGTTTGCCATCGCGCTGCGCAACCTGATCCAGAACGCCCTGATCCACGGCGCCCCGCAGGGGCCGGTGCTGGTCGAGGTCGGGCCTGGCGCCACGGTGACGGTGCGCAACCACGGCCCGATCGTAACTCCCGACGTGCTGGCGCGGCTGACCGAGCGTTTTGCCCGCGGCGCGACGCGTGCCGGCGGCACCGGGCTGGGCCTGGCGGTGGTCGCCACCATCATGCAGCAGGTCGGCGGCCAACTGCTGCTCCGCTCCCCGGTGACCGGCTGGTCCGACGGGTTCGAGGCAAGTCTCAGGTTCCCCGGCGCCTGATGGGCTGCGCCTCATGATCGAGGGGACCGGTCAGCCGCCCTGATCCAGCATATGATCGGCGACGCTGTAGCTGTGGCTCGCCTGGTAGGCGTTGCGACCGCGGTTCATATGCGTGAGGTTGAAGCGGCGAATGGCGCGCAGCAGGTGCGGGCTGGCGAGCATTTTGTGCAGCGACGCGGCGCCGCGCACCTTGATGCCGAACATGTCGGCGCCATTGGGAAAGAACCAGCCGACATCTTCCGGCGCGAGGGCCCCCTGCTCCACCAGGTGCTCGTCCAGCTGCTCCGGCGTGACCGAGCCGTCGCTGGTGAAATCGGAGAGATGCAGGATGAACCGCCCGCGCACCCCATCGCCATCGGCATAGAGGGTGAAGAGCTCCATCCAGCTGGCATTGACACGCACCAGCGGCTTGTCGGAGGTGGAGGGCAGGCAGGACACCGACCACCAATACCGCTCGGTGCGGCGCGGCATAGGGAGACAGTCGCGGCCATAAATGCCGAGCAGTTCCAGCACCTCACCCGCCTGCGGGAGGGCAAGCAGCTTGTGGTAGCGCGGCAGGTACTTGAACCGCAGCTCGGTGGATTCGACCCGTTCGTCGGCATCGGGCAGCTCGCTGCCGCCCTCGAGCCAGGCCTGCTGCTGTTCGAGGCCGAGGAACTGGCGCAGGCCGGTAGTCCCGGCGCCCGTCGCTTTTCGTGTCTTTTGCGCTTCCATCATCGCCACCTGAATCTCTCTCGCGCGCGAGGTCAAGCCGAGGTCCACCGATTCATAGGGGGAAGCAGGAATGGCGGCACGCAACAGTTGGTACCGGGAACATAGCGGGAATGGCCTTACGTAATACGACTTTCCAGCGAGGAACGTTCTGAGAACTGCGCCGCTCGCGCAGCATAGCCGCATCGGGAGCGGAAAAGCCGAGAGTTGAACGCAGCGCATTGGCGGCGACAACGACGCGACATACCACCCCGGCGCCATACATCGCTCAAATGACTGCTGACAATCAGCATCGACAACCCGTAATAGTCGCGCCGCCATGTTCTACCGCGCCGATACTTTGGCAGCATGCCCCAATGGCAAGTTGGCGCGATGCGCCAGTAGGCCTGTCGCCGGAATTGCTGTAGCAGCGGCTTTGGCGACCACGGAGACACACCGCGATGGATGATCTGCTGGCAATTCAGGCGCGGCTGCAGGCGGAGGCCGACGAGGTGGTCCGCGCTCTCGATCTCGTCGCCCAGTTGCAGGAGCTGGGCCAGCCCACCCGGGTGGGCAGCTCGGCGCTGGGCCTGATGGTCCGCCGCGACATCGACATCACCGTGAGCTGCGAGAGGCTCGACGCCGCGACGCTCGGCGCCTTCGCCCAGTTGGGCGCCCGGCTGATGCTGCGCACCGACCTGGTGGTGACGGTACGCTTCCGCAACGACAGCGGCCGCTGGAACGCCGAGCCGCAGAACTACCCCGACGGGCTCTATCTCGGCCTATCGGTGCGCACCGCCGCCGTCGCCGACTGGACCTTCGACATCTGGCTGGTCGACCAACCCGACCGCCAACCTGACCTGGCGCATCTCAACACGCTGCTGCCGCGGCTGACCGATGCGGATCGGGGCATGATTCTCGCCATCAAGCATGTGCTGGCGGCCGGTGACCCGGCGGAGCGAAAGATCCCCAGCGCGCTGGTGTACGAGGCGGTGATGGATCATGGGGTGCGAGACGTGGAAGGGTTTCGCGGGTGGTATGCCGGGCGTGGAGGCTAGGCCACGGCCGCCCTCACCACAGTCCCTACCCGGCCTGTGGTGAGCGCAAACCCCGCGCTTGCACCCCCAAGGCAATCACCCTAGTTTCAGCATCAGGCAGCGAGCTTCGCCGCCTCTATGTGGGCCGACTGTGAGGGGACGCTTCGGCGGGTTGCCTCCGGGCCCACGGTGACGGGAAAGCCAATAGGCGTTGCCCGTTCACTGCGTGTTGTTTGCTCGTCTCCTTTCACCAGCTTCGCTGCCCCCGCACCGGCCGGTGGGCGCTTGTGGGCGACTAACCACTGGCAGACGGCCCCCTCCCATCCTCCCCCCATAAAGGGGGAGGTGCCGCGCCGATGAGTCTGGCACGATCGGAGACAGAGCCTCGACTCTTCACCTCCCCCTTCATGGGGGGAGGATGGGAGGGGGCCGTCTCTATCAGTCGGGCGAGTCTGAGGAATCCCCATGCCTCGTGTCGGCAACAAGCCCAGCACCGTTCCGCCTCCCGGCACGGACGCAGTCCCGCCGCGCCCCCCGGAAGAGCCCGTGCAAACCCCGCTCGACTTCCTGCTCGCCATCATGCGCAACCCCGAGATCCCGCGCAGCGAGCGGGTGGATGCCGCCAACAAGGCGGCGCCGTATCTGCATTCCAAGCATGCCACCGTCGACCATCGTTCATCCGATGGCAGCATGCGGCCGACCATTATCTTCGAGGGGATGCCCAGGGATGCCCGCAGCGAACAGCGCGACGAAGGGAGCGACACGTAGCGCCGGACATCCCGAGGCCTTGCGCATTGCGCTGCACCCCAAGCAGTGGGTGGCGTTCGGATCGGCGGCGACCGAGGTGCTTTATGGCGGGGCGGCGGGGGGCGGCAAGTCGCATCTGATGCGGCAGGCGGCGATCAGCTGGTGCGCCGAGATCCCTGGCCTGCAGGTCTACCTGTTTCGCCGCATCCGCGAGGATCTGAGCAAGAACCATATGGAGGGCCCGTCGGGCTTTCGCGCGCTGCTGGCCGGCTGGGTGGGCTGCGGGTTCGTCGTAATCGTCGAGGACGAGATCCGCTTCTGGAACGGGTCGAAAATCTATCTCTGCCACTGCAAGGACGAGAAGGACCGCTTCAAGTACCAGGGCGCCGAGATCCACGTGCTGCTGATCGACGAGCTGACCCATTTCACCGAGGTGATCTACCGGTTCCTGCGCAACCGCGTGCGAATGACCGGCATTGCGGTGCCCGAAAAATATCGCGGGCGGTTCCCGCGTATTCTGTGCGGCGCCAACCCCGGCGGGGTCGGGCACCAGTTTGTCAAGACGACCTTCATCGATGCGGCGCCGCCGCTCGCCATCCAGCGCACCACGGCGGCCGAGGGCGGCATGCTGCGCCAGTTCATCCCGGCGCGGCTCGAGGACAACCCGACGCTCACCACCGAGGACCCGACCTATGAGGCGCGGCTCGAGGGGCTGGGCAGCGCTGCCCTGGTCAACGCCATGCGCCATGGCGACTGGGACATTATCGATGGCGCCTTCTTCGATTGCTGGCAGACGCGCCTGCATGTCATCGAGCCCTTCGCCATCCCAGCGGATTGGGCGAAGTTCCGCTCCGGCGACTGGGGCAGCGCCCGGCCATTCTCGTTCGGCTGGTGGGCGATCGTCGGCGACGACACCAGGCACCCGGTAAGCGGCGTGCTGCTGCCGCGCGGCGCGCTGCTCCGCTATCGCGAATGGTATGGGTGCGAGCCGGGAAAACCCAACAAGGGCCTGAAGCTCACCGCCGAACAGGTGGGCAAGGGCCTCGCCCAGCGCGAGACCGAAACCGTGGGGCTGGGCGTGCTCGACCCGGCGGCCTTTGCCGAGGATGGCGGGCCCTCGATCGCGAGCCGGATTACCCTGGGCTCAGGCGACAAGCGGATCTTTTTTCGCGGCGCCGACAACAAGCGGGTGTCGCAGCGCGGCGCCATGGGCGGCTGGGACATGCTGCGGCAGCGCTTCGTCGGCACGACGCTCGATGAAGACGGCAAGCCCAACCCCGAGGGGCGGCCGATGATCTATTGCTTTTCGACCTGCCGCGACTCGATCCGCACCATCCCCATGCTGCAGCACGACCCGGCGCGGCCCGAAGATCTCGACACCGACATGGAAGACCACGCCGCCGACGACTGGCGCTATGCCGCGATGTCGCGCCCGTGGGTGCGGACGCGTCCGGCGGCCGAGCCGCGCCGGCACCGATCGGCCTATGCGCCGCAGAGTGGCGGCGCGACGCCGGGTGATTGGCAGAGTTATTGAGGCGACGTCGCCGAAAAAGGGGTGGGTTCGATCTTATCCCCACCCACCGGGTGTCATCCCTGCGAAAGCAGTCGCGCTTGGTAGTGGATGGCCGGCCCGCACCGGAAGCGGGCTCCCCTCCCCTTGAGGGGAGGGGTGGGGGGTGGGGGTCCATCGGTGATCACCGCACCACCCCCTCCCTCAATCCCTCCCCTCAAGGGGGAGGGAAGCGATCGCATCACCTCCCGTAATCCGATGGGATGACATCGTGGGTGGGGCGATCGATGTGCATCAACGCATGCGCGCAGTGATCCAGGAGTTCCGATGAGCGATTTGCCCAACACCACGGCTGCGCCAGTTGCGCCCCCTGCCCCACCCGCTCCGACCCCGCCCGGCAGGTCCCTGACGCGGCTGAAGCAGGATTACCTGAGCTATCTCGACGGCAAGCGTGCCGAGATCGACGAGCAGCAGGAAGCGCGGCGCTACTACCACGGCGCGCACTGGACGGCGAAGCAGATCAAGACGCTGAACCAGCGCAAGCAACCCGTGGTCACCTACAACCGCATGGCGCGCAAGATCAATGCAGTCGTCGGCCTGCTCGAACGCCAGCGCCAGGACCCCAAGGGCTATGCCCGCACGCCCAAGCATGAAGATGGCGCGGAGGTGGCGACCGCAGTGCTGCGCTATGTGCTCGACGAGCAGCGCTGGCAGGAAAAATCCCCCATTGCCGGGCTCAACGGCGCGGTCGACGGCATTGGCGGGCTCGAGCTGACGCTGGAGGCCGGCGACCGGGGCGATACCGAGATCGGCTTCGAAGTGGTCGACCCCGCGGGGTTCTTCTACGACCCGACCTCGACCCGCGCCGATTTCACCGATGCGGGCTATATGGGGATCGGCAAATGGGCCGATGCCAGCGAACTGCTCGCCGCCTTTCCCGACAAGGCGCGAGAGATCGAGGCCTCGGTCGATCTCGGCTCGGAGCTCACCAGCAACCCCGACAGCGACAATAAATGGGTGGTGGGCGACGAGCACCATCGTCGTGTGCGGGTGATCGACCACTGGTACAAGCGCGGCAACCAGTGGTGCTTCGCCATCTATACCGGCGCCGCCATCCTCGCCGAGGGCGAGAGCTACCTGCGCGACGAGAAGCGCCGCACGATTTCGAAGTATGTGATGTTCTCGGCCAATGTCGATCACGACGGCGACCGCTACGGCTTCTTCCGCAACATGAAATCGGCGCAGGACGAGATCAACCAGCGCCGCTCCAAGGGCCTGCACACCAGCCAGTCGCGCCGCATCGTCATTCGCGACGGACAGGGGCTGGAGCCCGAGAAGATCCCGGCCGAACTGGCCCGCCCCGATGGCGTGGTGGTGGTGCCGGTGGGCGCCGAGCTGCCGCAATTCGACGACGCGGCGCGCGGCGCCGAGCTTGGCGCCAATCTGGGCTTCCTCGAGGAAGCCAAGCAGGAGATCGAGAATTACGGCTTCAACCCCGCGCTGATCGGCGCCGGCGTGCAGGACATGTCCGGCCGCGCCATCGCGCTGCAGCAGCAGGCCGGCATTGCCGAACTCGGCCCGTATCTGCTCGGCTATCGCGGCTGGAAGCAGCGGGTTTACCGGGCGATCTGGAACGCGGTGCAGAGCCTGTGGACGGCCGAACGCTGGATCCGCGTCACCGATGACGAGGGCCTGGGCAACTGGCTCTCGGTCAACCGGCTGGCCATCGACCCCGCGACGGGCATGCCGACGATCACCAATGCGCTCGGCTCGCTCGATGTCGACATCATCCTCGATGAGGGGCCCGACACCGTGACCATGCAGGCCGACACCAACGACTCGGTGCGCCAGGCGCTGCAGGCCGTCGGCCCGCTGCTGCAACCGGCCGTGGCCGCGGCGGCGCTGGAAGTGCTGATCGAGACCTCCTCGATGCCGGCATCCGCCAAGAAGAAGTTCCGCGACGCGACCCGGCAGCGGCCGCAGCCGCCCAACCCGATGGAACAGCAGGCGGCGATGCTGCAGCAGCAGGCCGCCATGCTGGAGCTGCAGGGGAAGGCGCTCGACAACCGCAAGACCCAGGCCGAGACGATGAAGCTGATGGCCGAAGCCGGCGATATCGGCGCCGAGCGCGCGGCCGAAGAGCTGGAGCAGCGGATCGATGCGGTGGAGCGGCAGGACGAACTGCTGTCCCGCCGTGAAGAACAGGACGCCTGGCGCACCAACCGCCAGCTGGAGCTGGCCGGGCGCGCGCTGCAGTTGCGGGCCGCGGAGGTGCGGGCGGGTGGCGCCACCTCTCCCCTTGGGAGCGCAACGCCTTATCTTGCCGGTGACTGAGAGAGACGGCCCCCTCCCGGCCTCCCCCATAAAGGGGGAGGTGAAGAGTCGAGGCTCTGTCTTCGATAGTGCCAGACGCTCGATGCGGCACCTCCCCCTTTATGGGGGAGGATGGGAGGGGGCCGTCTGCTTCAGTCGGTACGCCCCACCACCCACTCGACGATCACGCTTGCGGCCCCACCCCACCCTTGATCCCTCCCCATCAAGGGGAGGGAGACCAGACTGAGAGTTTCGGTTCCATCGCTTAACCCTCCCCCTTGTGGTCAGCGGACGATGACGGAGCCCTCGCCGCGAGGTAGCGCAGCTCAGGCCGGAGGCCTGTAGCGAAGCTGGGTGGGGGGTGGCCCCACCCCCTCCTCACACCAACAGTTTCCGTCCGCGCCACGATACGGCGCAACGGGTCGCCGGCGCCCTCCTGCCGGTATCGCTGCACTCTCCGCGACAGTGAGGGTCACGCCAATCGGACGCGATAGTCCGGGAGACACGAAATGAACGACGACACCAACGGCTACGGGACGAGCGAAAGCTCGCCCGGGACCGACGATACCGCCTTGTTCAACGCTACGGTCGCCGGTGATGCGCCCGTTGCCGAGGCCCTGGCGGAACCCGTCATCGCGCCGGCTGCCGAACCACGGCCCGAACCGGCCATTCCCCCTGCCCGGCTCCGCGAGGAAGCGGATGCGCGGCGGGCGGCCGAGCGGGATCGGGACGAGCTGAAGCATCGGCTCTATCGGCTCGAAGCCCAGTTGCAGCAGCCCCAGCCGCAGGCAGCGGCGCGGCCTGCCGAGTTCTGGGACAACCCCGATGAATGGGGCAGATCGCTGGTCACCCCGATCCACGAGCAGCTGTTCCAGCAGCGCCAGGGCGTTTCCCGCCTGCTGGCGGAAGAAAAGCACGGGTCGGATACGGTACGGGCTGCCTATAACGCGCTCGGGCAGGCCATGCAGGCCGACCCGGCGGTGCAGACCGACTACCTCAGGATCATGCGCTCGAACCACCCCTATGGCGAGCTCGTCACCTGGCACAAGAAGCGTCAGGCGTTCGATGAGATCGGCAGCGACCCCGCCGCCTATCGCAACCGCGTACTCGACGAGGCGATGCGGGACCCCGAAGTCCAGCAGCGTTTCCTCGCCCAGCTGCGCGGTGGGGCCCGACACACCTTCGAAACTCCCCGTCGTTCAGCCGTGCCGCATATCCCCTCGCTGCAAGGCATCGGCACTGCCGCCGGCCCCGCATCCGCGGCCGGCGACGCCTCCGATGCCGAGCTGTTCTCGGCAACCACCCGCCGGCGGCGCTGAACGCGTTTCAGCCGGCTGAGCATCAGGACCATCAACCATGGCTCTTTCTCCCAACCACCCCAATAATGAAGTGATCAAGTTCCGCCAGGATGTCGCCTATGACTTCCTGCGCTCGTCGCGCTTCGACCCCTATATGGGCGACGATTCCACCTCGGTGATCGTGCGCATGTCGGACCTCGAAGCCGACGGCAAGGAGATCCGCGTGCCGCTCGTCACCCAGCTTTCGGGCGATGGCGTCGGCGCCGGCACGCTGCGCGGCAATGAAGAGCAGATCGACAGCTACGGCATGCCGCTCTGGGCCGACTGGGCCAGAAACGCCGTGGCCAATAACCGGGCGCAGAACAAGGAGAGCTCGTTCTCGGTGCGCTCCACCGCCCGCAGCCTGTTGCGCGGCTGGTCCAAGCGCATCGTGCGCGACGACCTGGTCGATGCGCTGCTGTCGATCCCCACTTCGGCGATGCAGGCCGGCCGCTTCGGCAACCCGGGCAACCGCGTCAACGGCATCAAATGGTCGGCGGCCACCGCCGGCAACAAGAATGCCTGGGTCACCGCCAACCCCGACCGCGTGGTGTTCGGCTCGGCGCTTTCCAACTACTCGACCACCTTCGCCACCGCCGTGGGCAATGTCGATGCGACCAACGACAAGATGTCGGCGGCGGTCGGCAGCCTGATGAAGGACCAGGCCAAGCAGACCGGCGTCGACCCCAACAACCCCGGCATCTATAACGGCAGGCCCAAGATCAGCCCCTATATGGAGGCCGAAGGCGACCAGGAATGGTTCGTCTGCTTCGTCGGCGCCCGCGGCTTCCGTGATCTGAAGGCCGACCCGGTGATGACCGCCGCCAACCGTGACGCCCGCAACCGCGAAGGAGGCGACCCGACCAAGGCCAACCCGCTCTTTACCGGTGGGGCGCTGGTCTATGATGGCGTGATCTATGTCGAGATCCCCGAGATCACCCAGCGCCTGCTGCTGAAGGGCGCCGGCGCCGCGGGGATCGATGTCGAGCCGGTGTTCCTCTGCGGCCAGGGCGCGCTCGCCTATGCGCTCGGCCAGATGCCGCGCCCGACCACGCTCGAGGATGGCGATTACGACTTCGTCACCGGCATGGGCATCGAAGCCCAGTACGGCGTCGGCAAGATCGCCAAGGCCCCGCTGGCGGCGGGCGCGTCGGCGACGATCGGCAGCCTCGTCGACTGGGGCGTGGTGACCGGGTTCGTCGCGGGGGTGGGGAACTCGTAAGCGAGGGCTTTGCCCTCGCCCGCACCGCCCTCTCCGCCATCCTCCCCCGCGTGGCGGGGTCACGGATGAGCGCCACAGGCGCTCACCGTTGGGGGACCGCCGTAGGCGGTGGAGGGGGCGGCCGGACTCTCAGTCGTTCGTCGCGTTCGCTCCGATCGCACAACCTTCGGTTGCGATACCCCTCATCCGCCCTTCGGGTACCTCGTGGCGAGGGCTTCGCGCCCTCGTCCGCTTCCCGCACGGGGAGAAGGCGGATCGGTGCGTAGCCGCAGGCTCTGACTGCCCCCTCCACCAGCTTCGCTGGTCCCCCTCCCCCGCCCCGCGGGGGAGGATACGCTGCACCGCCGGCGGGCTTCTCCACTGCAGCGGCCCCTGCCCCCTCCCATTCCCCCTCACAAAAAGGAGATCGGCCATGGCTGATCGTAACGCCTATAGCCAGCCGCAGGTTGGCAACCAGGGCTTTGCCCGCACCATGAAGTGCCTGGGCGCCGATGTGGCGCTCGCGACGGGTGACCTCGCGCTCAACAAGACCGTCGGCCTCTTCGTCGTGCCGCGCGGTTTCGTGCTCACCGGCATCTCGGTGGTGGTGCCCGACCTCGACAGCAACGGCTCGCCGCTGCTCACCTTCGCCATCGGCGATGCCGGCGACGATGACCGGTTCATCGCTACCGGCGCCACCACCGGCCAGGCCGGCGGCACCAACACGACGCTGGCGGCGACCGGGCTCAACTACGAGTTCACCGCCGACACCGAGATCGTCTGGCGGACCGTCGCCGCGGCGGCCACGGCCGTCGCCGGCACCATCCAGCCGCGCTTCTTCGGCTACATGAAGTAACCCCGCCATGGCGACGGTCACTTACCACGCGCCCCTGGGCGATAGCGAAGTGGTGAGCCTTCAGGGGCTCCGCTTCTTCGACGGCGAGCCGCGCCAGCTCGACGATGCCGATCACCCGGCCCTGCTCGCCAAGCTGGCAACCAACCCGCATTTCGCGGTCAAGGGTACGGTGCTCACCGTACTCGATGAAACCGATCCGCCGGCGATCGGCCTTCGCGCCATCCACAATGGCGGCGGGCGGTTCATCATCGTCCGCGGCGACAAGGACCAGAAGGTGAAGGACGGCCTCAACAAGGCCGAAGCCCACGCCTTCAACGCCCTCTCCGAAGCGGAGAAGCAGGCGTTTGTGGTTTAGGGGTGGTTGGGCTCGGCCCTGCTTCCCTCCCCCGGGGCGCTACCGCGCCCCTAGGAGGGGAGGGATTGAGGGTGGGGGTGGTGCAGTCAGCACCGTGCCCGCTTCGCCACCCCCACCCCCACCCCCCTAGCCCCTCCCCTCAAGGGGGAGGGGAGCAACCTCCCACCCGAGAGCACCCCATGCCCAAAACCCGTCACGACCTCGTCAACCGCGCGCTGGCCGAACTCGGCGTGGTCGGCGCCGGGCAGACCGCTTCGGCCGAGGATTTCGATGAGATCGACAAGGCCGTCGCCCCTGTGATGAGCGATCTCGCCACCCGCGATATCTGGGTGTGGGGCGACCCCGACGCCTATGACGACGATGCCTTCGACCACCTCGCGGTGCTGCTCGCCAATGCCCGGGCCCGCGCCTTCGGGGCGCCGCCCGACGAGCAGAAGCGGCTCCTCGCCGAACAGCGGCTGCGTGGCCTGAAGCCGACCATCCTCTCCGGCCGCACCCAGGAAATCGAGTATTTCTGATGCCCCCGATCAGCTGGCCTACCGGCACCGCGCCGGGCGTGAACCCCACCGAAACCGGCGGCCGGCTGATCAATGCCATCGCCGAGCGCGCCCCCACCGGCTCGCGCAGCGAGATCGTCTGGCGCCGCGTCGCCGGGCTGATCGCCCGCTTCACCACCACGCAGACCGCCATTCGCGGCGCGCTGCTGGTGGGCTCGGTGCTCTATGTCGTCTCCGGCAACCGGGTCTATTCGATCACCTCGAGCTATCTGGTGACCGAGCTCACCGGCACGGTGGGCGGCAGCGGCCCGGTCACCATGGCGCGCAACATGAAGGCGCCGGTGCCCGACGTGCTGATCGTCCATTCGGGCGGCATGTCGCAGATCAACATCTCGGGCGCCTCTGTCGCCGTGTTCAGCGATGGCGACCTGCCCTCGGTCAATTCGATCTGCTGGGTCGATGGCTATTTCATCGTCACCGCCGAGAGCGGCCTCGCCTACCAGTCGGGGCTCAACGACACGACATTCGCCTCGGTCGACCGCACCACGGCCGAAGCCGACCCCGACGGGCTCTACCGCGCCATCGCCTCGGGCAGCGACCTGATCCTGATGGGCACCGCCTCGCTCGAATTCTATGCCAATGCCGGCAACCCCACCGCCTTCGCCTTCAACCGCTCGGTGGTGGTGCCGATCGGGCTCAAGGCCCCCTATGCGGTGGCCGGGTTCGAGCCGGGCTTTGCCGATACGGTGATCTTCGTTGCCAACGACAACACGGTGCGAAGGCTCCAGGGCTATGAGCCGGCGCCGATCTCGGGGCCCGACCTCAACCGGCTGATCGAGGCGGTGACCAACCCCGCCGAGCTCGTCGCCTGGGTCTACCAGGCGGCCGGGCACGCCTATTGGGTGCTGAGCGGGCCGGGCTGGACCTGGGTCTACGACGTTTCGACCGGCAGCTGGCACGAGCGCCAGAGCTATGGTTTTCCCGATTGGCGCTGCCGCTACGGCGTCGCCGCCTGGAGCAAGTGGTTCACCTTCGACCTCGAAAGCGGCACGGCGTTCGAGCTGAACTCGACCGCCCGCCGCGACGGCGCGCGCCCGCTGGTCTGGACGCTCCGCTCCAACCAGGCGCACCGCTTTCCCGGCCGCGCCGTGATCCACAAGGCGAGCTTCGATTTCGAAACCGGCATCGGCCTCGACGCCGGGATTTCGCCGATCGAAACCGACCCGGTGGTGCGGATCCGCTGGTCCGACGATGGCGGCCGCAACTGGGGCAATCCGCTGACCCGGAAGCTCGGCACGCAAGGCGAGGACCTGCCCATCGACATCAACAATGCCGGCCTCACCAGCCGCAAGGGCCGGATCTGGGAGATGAGCATTTCCGACCCCATCGAGATCGCGTTTTTCGGCGGCGCCATGGATATCGAGGAGCGCGCCGCGTGAGCACCTCGGACAGCCTCAGGCCGATCCCGCATCCGAGCGCCCGGCTGGTCGGTGCCGACGGGGCGATCACAAAACCCTGGTACGACTGGCTGAACCAGCTGGCGGAGAAGCTTGCCGAGCTGACCCCGCTCGAAGGCGCCGTAACCTACGATCCGCCGAGCCTCGCCGATGGCGCCGGCACCACGACGACGGTGACCGTCCCCGGCGCAGCGCTCGGCGATTTCGCCACGGCGGCGTTCTCGCTGCCGACGGCCGGCATCACCATCACCGCCTGGGTGAGCGCCCAGAACATTGTCTCCGTCCGCTTACAGAACGAGAGCGGCGGCCCCCTCGACATCGCCGGCGGCAGGCTCGCCGCGCGCGTGCAGAAATAGGAGCCTCGTATGGCTGACATCTTCGAAACCATCGGCGACTGGCTGGGGCTCAACAAGGGCCAGGCCACGCAGAAGGCCGCCGAGCAGAACCGCGGCGTCATCGACCAGCTGGCCAAGACCGGCCGGCCGATCATCGAGGGCATCCAGGGCGTCACCGGCGACTATCTCGATCTCGGCAAACTCGGCGCCGACCGCTATGCCGATGCCATGGGGCTCAACGGCCCCGACGGCTACGCCCGCGCCGAGGCGGCGTTCCGCGCCGGCCCGGGCTACCAGTTCGCGCTCGACCAGGGGCTTGATGCGGTGGCCCGCAAAGGCTCGGCCATGGGCCGGCTCGATAGCGGGAATACCGATCTCGACCTGATGCGCTACGCCACCGGCTATGCCGACCAGGCCTGGGGCAACTGGACGAACGGGCTTTCCAACTACAACAACATGTACAGCGCAGGCGTCGACCGCGACGTTGCCGCCCGCGGCGGCGGCCTCGATTTCGAGAGCGGCCTCGCCTCGGGCTACATGGGCGCCAACAACCAGGTCGCCGCCGGCAAGGAAGCCGGCCAGGGCGCCATGCTCGACGCGCTGGGCACCATAGTCGGCATCGGCGGCCGGATAGCCGGCGGCGGCTCGTTCGGCGGCTATGGCGGGTTCGGCGGCAGCTCGGTCAACCCCACCACCCGTATGCCCGCAAGCTACTAGGAGCCCCAAGATGGCACTGACCTACCCCGAATACGCTGCCCTGCAGCCGTCGCAGACCAAGGTTACCGACCTGCTCAACCTGTGGGACCAGGGCGTCGCCCAAGGCAAAGCCGATCGCTACGAGCGCGAAGCGCCGCAGCAGTTCGCCAACGCTGCAGCTCCGCTGTCGCAGTTCGGGCTGACGACGCCGCCCGATCAGTTGAAGGCGCTGTTCGCCAACCCGGAGACGCGGCCGTTCGCCGTACAGATGGTGCAGGAGGCGACGGCGCGACGCGCGGTTGCCAGTGATGCTCTGCTGCGACAGCGTGTCGAGCCACCACCGCACCACACGCCACCTCGACCGCCTCAATCGGCCGCAGCACCTACCCCTACCTCCGCTCCAAAAACCCTCGACCTCACGGTGACGATAATGGACGATCGAGAATACGACGCCCTACCGAGCGGCGCGATATTCCGCGCTCCCGATGGCTCCATGCGGAGGAAACCCTGATGGGCTGGCTAGACGCACCCTTGGCCGGGCAAGGCACGCAAAAATGGCAGAACGCACCGCTGTTGGAAGGAGTACCACCGTATGGCAAAGAACGAGCACTGGCGTTCGGCGGCACTCGCTATCTGCCCCCCGACTACAACAGCCCCGATTGGGTCCCTGACTACAGCGAGGAAGGCGTGCGGGCGATGCGCGCGCGGGTCCGGGACTTAGGGGACATCCCCTATCAAGACCTCACTGCGGAACAGCGCGCCGAGGATCGACGCCTGACAGCGGCCTTGAGGGCGCACGATATTAAGCCGATCAACCTGGGAGAAACCGAGCTCTCGTCCGCCGAGCCAATTGGCGTCCCTCAGCCCTTGCTTGGCGATATCGGGGATGCGTTTCAGACGGGCTTCCACAATGGCATCACATGGGGGTTCGGCGACGAAATCAACGCCGGCCTGATGACCCCGATTCACGTGGCGGGGCAGGCGGCCGACGGCGATCTGATTGACCTTGGAAAGGCCTACGGCGAAGCCTTGGCGGGTACGCGCGCGTATATGGATGAGAAGACCCGCAAGGCGCCTGCGGCCGCGTTCGTCGGGGAACTGATCGGCGGCCTCGTGTCGGGCAAGACCGAGGTCAAAGGAGCGGAGATGGTCGGAAACGCTGGCATGTCGGTTCTCGAAACGATCATGCGCGGGGGGGTGGAGGGTGCCATTCAGGGCGGTATCAGCGCGTTTGGGAACAGTCGGGCGGAGGACCTATGGGGTCGTCTTGGGGATGCCTACAATGGCGCGGTTTTGGGCGCTGCTACAGGAGGAGCAGTGACGGGCGGCGGAGTCGTAGTGACCGGGGCCGGCAAGAAGGTGCCAGTTCCAACGATCGAACAGCGGGAGGCGGCGGCGCTTGCAGAGTACGCGAAGGCGTCCGACGCAGGAGTCAAGGCTAGCAAGTCGCAGACGGCCGGTCTCGCGGCGACGATCCACGACGTGGCCCAATCCAATGGGCTCATCTCACGCAAAGGCCGACTGGACACCTCGTACAGACCTATTGCCGAGGTCATCCAGTCATTCAACGACCTCGTGGGCCGGAAGGCGAGCGTCATGCAGATGCACGCATTGCGAACCAGGCTCACCGACATCGCGAAAAGCAGCGACCCCACTGAACGGCGCATCGCCAAGGAGATGCTCGACCAGCTCGATCAGTTCACCGACACGCTTGCCCCGAACTTGAAAGCAGGCAACGCGCTCTTCCACATCGCTGCGAAGGGCGGCCTCATCGAAACTGCGATTGAGGCTGCCGCCACCAGCGCCAAAAAGCGCAGTGGCACAGTATTCGATGACGCCCTGCGCGCCGAATTCCAAGCCCTGCAGTACCAGATCAAGACGGGAGAGCTAGGGGGACTAACCGATGTAGAAATCGACGCGATTAACAAGGTCGCCGATGGTACGCCTATCGCGAACGTCCTGCGTGGTATTGGCAAGTTGACTCCCGAGGGCGTGGTCCCGACCGTGGCTCTTACCTTGCTTGCAGATGAAACCCCTCTTGGCACCTACGGTGCGGCGGGAGCCATGGCGCTTGGCGCAGCGGGTGTCGGAAGTCGCGTTGGCGCAACCACCTTGACCCAGAACGCCGCTGAATCGGCGGCCTTGATCGCGCGGAACGGGGGCGTGGCCGTACCACTCAAGCAACTCACTGCGGAGGAACTGGCTCTGATCAGCTGGTTGCGTCGGGGAGCAAGTTTGGAAGCGGGGCAGTTGGCGTCGGAGGAGCCGGCATCGTCTGCCCCGGCTCCATAGCCAGAAACGTGGCACCGGGCAGAACCCAATGCACACCACAGCCGTCACTTCCAAGAAGGAAGCTCCAGGTCGGGAAACCACATCTTCACGGCAATAATTGTCAGTAACAGCACCACATACCACAAATGTCGAGATATCTCTTGAAGAAGTGACTTGATAGCAAAAACTGACAATACGGCCCGTCGCTGTTCATCCAATGGCATTGTCGATACTTCCTGTGCTGTTCCAGTTGCACGCCCAATGGGAGTTCTCTCAAGGAGGTCGCGCATCATAGGGATTACGAAGCCGGGCGCCAAACCGATCGCCCAGATCAACCACCAGGGCTGAGTCGGAACCCAGACGCTGAAAATGAAGATGAACGCGGCTCCGCAAATTCCGCCGATCACGACCGGCCAAGTGGTGGTTCCAGAGCTGAAACGCCATAGACGATGGGCACCATTGCGCCGATGCTGACGCGGCTGGCGGTCCGCCATCTCGTCGCTGCTGCGCTGCCTCTTCGTGTCGTGCGATTCCATGGTCATCCTCACGATTTCAGCGCTACGTTAGGTCTGGGTCCTCCAAGCAACAATAGCCCATCGATCCGCCGCGGTTCGGCGTCGACGACATTCGAGCGGTATCCAGGGGGCTATTGGACTGAACTCTGCGGGCCTTTCAGAAGCCGACCGTCCTTGGCAGTTCCCGCCGTTAGGGCGCGGAACTTGCTGCGGAGGAACCGCCCCCGTCGTCGGCACCTGTTGTGTTCCGGCGTCCGCGTGTCACTGCCCGCGCGTTCCGCCATGTCGCGCTTGCCAGCCGCTGCGACGATACTGGTGCGGTTCAAGATCCAGATCAGGCATCAGAAAAGCCCGAAAGAGCTAACCAGTCACTGGATGGCTATGACGAAGCCGTCGGCCAGCCGCGCGAGGCTCGCTGTGAGTGACGCGGCTATCGCTACAGGCGAAACACAACGGCCAGCAGGAACAGGACCAGGCGCATGGCGATGCCAAGCGCCGTCGCGATGAGGGCACCGACGACCACCCCAACGCCGACACTTATGGCGAGCGGGTCACTGATGCCAAGCCATGCGAATACGGCGTGCAGCCAGTCCTGGAGATTCACGTCCGCGGGTCCAACAGCCCATTTGAACAAGCCGTAGCCACATCCCACGAGGATTGCGAGCAACAGCACAATCGCCGGTCCACGCGACCACCAAGAAGCCGCGCTGTCGTGGCTCAAATCAGACATATTGCCTTCCCCCTGAGCTGAATCCCCTGCGCATTCAATGCACGGGGCCTAAGACGCGTCCATCCCTCCCCCGGAGACTTCCCCATGGCAGCCATCTGGCCCGGCTCGCGGGTGCCCAATTTCGGCATCGGCGACCAACTCTCTTTCTACGATACCGCCACCTCGACGCCACAGGTGGTCTATGCCGATGGCGCGCTGAGCGTGGCGCATGATCAGCCGATCCTTGCCGATGCGCGCGGCATGTTTCCGGTGATCTACCTGAGCCCGGCGCCGGGCAGCTACCGGCAGAAGCTCACCGACGCCAACGGCGTGCTGATCTTCGACGACGACGATATCGATGTGCCGCAATCGGCCGATTACGAGCCGCCCGACCCCGGCGTCACCGACCCGACGCTGCTGGTCACCACCGGCATGCGCATCGGCTATTATGGCACGGCGGCGCCGGCTGGCTGGGTGCGCTGCAACGGCCGGACGCTGGGCTCGCCCACCTCGGGCGCCACCGAACGCGCCAATGCCGATTGCCAGGCGCTGTTCCTCCACCTGTGGACCGCCGACGCCACGCTCGGCGTCAGCGGCGGGCGCGGCGCTTCGGCAGCTGGCGATTGGGCCGCCAACAAGACCATCGCCCTGCCCGACTATCGCGACCGCATCGCCATCGGCCTCGGCGGCATGGGCAATGCCGATATCAACCTGATCCCCGATGCGACGGTGGATGGCGGCGAGACCAACACCACGCTCGGCGCCACGGTGGGGAGCGCCGCGCAGACCCTCACCGCGGCGCAGATCCCGGCGCACCAGCACGCCAAGGGCACCATGAAGATGCCCAACCACGGGCACCCGACCTTCCTCTCATCGCGTAACGACAGCGGCGTCTCGTCCCAGACCACCGGCGGCATGGTGCTGACCACCTTCGGTCAGGGATCTTACCCCGCCCACACCGGTTCGGCAGGACAGTCCACCGGCCAGCAGGTCGGCGGTTCGGGCGAAATCGATATCGTGGGCTCGACCGCCGACACCGGCGGCGGCGGCGCGCACCCCAACGTCCAGCCCTCGCTGTTCGAACTCGTGATCATCAAGCTCTGAGGCCCGGGATGTACGAGTTGCAGTTCTTCGCCACCGACGATGCCGACTGGGCGCAGCGGGTGGACCTGATCGACGACACCACCAACCAGCCGCTCGACACGGCCGGCGTGCTGTTCGAGCTCGAGGTCAGCGACCATGGCGCCCGCCGGCTGTTCGCCACCACCGCCGATGGCAGCATCGGCATCCCCGAAACCGGCACCATCCAGTGGCGCTTCACCACCGCCCAGCTGGGTGCGCTCGATATCCGCAACACCTACAAGGTCGGCTGCCGGATGACCAACGGCACCGGCACCACGCAGCTGTTCACCGGCACGCTGGCCTTCGTCGGAGGCGGGTTCGGCAGATGAGCGACACCATCACCCCGCGCCTCCGGATCAAGGCCCAGCCCGAGGTGGCGGTGCGCGCCAAGGCGGTGCCGCCGCCAAAGGTGCGGCTGCGCGTCCTGCCGACGCTGCTGCCGCTGCAGATCGAACTCAGGAACACCGGCGCCATGGTGCAGTGGCGCTATCTCGGGCAGGCCTGGCAGGACCTGATCGCGATCGACGCCATCAACGCCTCGGTCGCGGTGGGCACCGTCACCACCCTGCCCCCAGGCTCGCCCGCAACCGTGGTGAATGTCGGCACGGCCGAGGACATGGTGCTGAACTTCGGCATCCCCTCGGGCATCCAGGGCATCCAGGGCGAGGCCGCCACGGTTGCCGTGGGGAGCGTGACGACGGTCGGCCCCGGCGTGCCGGCCGAGGTGACCAATATCGGCACCGCCAACGATGCGGTGTTCGATTTCGATATCCCGCAGGGCGCCGCGGCGACCGTCGCCGTCGGCACCGTCAGCACGCTGGCGCCGGGAGCGGCGGCAAGCGTCGTCAATGTCGGCACCCCGGGCGCCGCCGTGCTGAATTTCGGCCTCCCGCGCGGCGCCCCCGGCCTGCTGGCCTCGGTGGTGGCGGGCGCCAACGTCACCGTCGACAGCACCGACCCGGCCAACCCGATCGTCGCCTCCGCCGGCAATGTCGGCGGCCCGGCAAGCGCCGTGGACAACCGCGTCGCGACTTTCAACGGCACGACGGGTAAGCTGCTCAAGGACAGCGGCGTCATCCTCGGCAATGTCGCCTCGCGCAATATCGGCACCACCGCCGGCACCGCCGCGGCCGGTGACGACACGCGCTTCGAGACGGTGCCGAACGACTATGTGAGCAACGCCAAGCTGGCCAACATGGCCAACGCCACGGTGAAGGGCCGCAACACGGCGGGGACCGGCGACCCCGAGGACGTGACGATGGGCCAGTTGAAGACGCTGCTGGCGCTGGCGGCGACGGACATCGTCTCCGGGATACTTGCCGACGCGCGGCTGCCGACGCGGCTTGGCACGCTGTCCAAGATCGTCACGGACTGGAACAACGCCGTCGAGAATGGCTGGTACATGGCTTCGGGCCTCGGTGGCGCCAACGCGCCCCTCGCCTCCAACAACTGGTTTTATGGCGAAGTCGTCAACCATCAGGGCACCGGCTGGTGCACCCAGACATTGTACGACTTCGCTGGTGGCGCCGCCATCGTGCCGGTTTGGCGGCGCGCCCAGCAGAACGGCACCTGGGGCCAATGGTATCGCCTGCGGGAGGAGGGCTTCCTCGCCACGCGGGCCGTTACCGGCACGACGGACACGCTGGTCTATGCCGATATGGGCGGTTTGGTGGAGTTCCAGAACGGCTCGGCGACCACGTGTACCGTGCCGCCAAACAGTTCGGCCCCGTTCCCGGTCGATACCATCATCAACCTCATGCAGTACGGCGTCGGGCAGGTGACGGTTGCCGCCGGCGTCGGGGTGACTGTTCGTTCCGCGGGATCGCGGTTGAAGTTGAACGGCCAATACTCCGCCGCATCGCTGCGGAAACGCGCCACTGACGAATGGTGGTTGTTCGGAGATGTTACGACATGATCTGCGATCTACCCCCCGCCATCACCCTGCCCGATCACTACCAGGGTTCGCGACCCGCGATCATCCGCTCAGCGGAGGAAACTCGCTTGTCGACAGTCACGGCGGCCACTCATGCTCACCGGCCGCATAGCGGCATTGCGATTCCGTTCGGAGTGTTTGGCGCCCGGATTCTCTGGACACCCGCACTGCTCTCCCCTCGCGCTTGGCTCGATACCACGCTCAGTTCGATCACCAAGGATGGATCCAACCAAGTCGCGCAGTGGAACGACATCTCGGGCAACAGCCGGCATGCGATTCAGGCAACAAACGCGCGAAAACCCATCCACGATGCAGGGAACAACTGGATCGCCTTCTCGGCCACCGCCCGCTTCCTCAGCCCGAACGCATCTCCGGGATTCTTGCCCACAGGCACTTCGAGCTGGACGTTCGCCTCAGTATTCCGGTTCCCAACATTGCCGACGACCAACCAAACTGCAGCTGCGGTCTACCGCCAGGGCTCGAATGCAACGCACCAGTTTACGGACTTTGGGATAGGACGTTTCAACGGACCATACAATAGGTTCTATTTCAGTCACTACGCATTCGAAAGCAACGGATCTATCCTACCAATCATCAACACAGATTATATCGCCATCTGGTCATACGATAGCGCGGTTGGGCGAACGCTGTATGTTAATGGAACGCTCGACATTTCCAACAGCTATGTTTCCCAGAATCTAGCTGCTGTACCGTCGACCTTCTCGCTCGGCGCAGACAGCGTCAGCACCGATGTGCGTGGCGAAACCCGACAGAAGACGAACATCGCATTCGCAGGCGCGCTGGGTCAAAGTGACCGAGAGAAGGTGGAGGGATACCTAGCCCATAAGTGGAGCCTTACCAGCAGTCTGCCCAGCGGGCACCCTTACAAAGGCAACCCGCCCTACATCTAGTCGGCCCTAGCTTGCCAGAGCCGGCGGCACCTAGCGCGAAGTGCCGGCCACATGCTAACGCTTCCCATCATGTGGCCTTTTACAGTTCCATCCACCGAAGTCGCTGCGGTCCTAAAGGCCGACGATGCAGCCTATCGCCTCGTAGTCGATGACATCACGGATGCTGTTACGGCAGTGCGAGATCTTGGCTTTACTCATAGCATCGCGACCAATAGGCAGCAGGTGCTTCGCGACATGATGCCAAGTGCCACCCCAAGAGAGCAGCGCAGTTTACGCCGACGCCTTGATCGATGGGCCGCATTCCACGATCAACTGCGGCCCATGATGCACCCTTAGCTACTCTGCTCACAGCCTCCAACAGACTGGCCTATGTTCCCGCCCCAAGTTCGTCAGTTGGCGCTGAGCCGTGTTGACAGAAGACGCTTCGAGCTTACGTCGAAATATTCCGCCACCGACTGCCGGCAGCCTCCGTCGGCGCGATCCATCTGTGCCCCCCAGCCGATCACCGAGATGACGCTCGAGGGGTTGCTAGGCGAGCTAGAGGCTTGAGCGGGCATCACTAAATACGCTAGTGATCATGGCGCAGGAGGTTCCCGCGTGTCAAAAGCCAGCGGTTTGCGGATCGTCACGGGTGCCAGTGCGAACCACGGCAAGTCGCTTGTGCAACTGCTGAGATCGCTCTCACGCTGGGAACGAAACACTGCCGTTGCTGTGTACGATCTTGGGCTCGATGATCATCACGTCGAGGCCGTGAGGCAACTGGGCTTCGAGCCGATCGTGTTCCCCTACGCAGACTATCCCCCTCACTTCGACATCAATGTCGATGCCGGCATGTATGCTTGGAAGCCGGCAATCATAAAGCTGGAGATGGAGAAGGGAAGCGCGCCGCTACTTTGGCTGGACGCCGGCGACCTCGTGCGGTTTCCGCTGCTGTGGGTCCGCTACTACCTTCGCCGGAACGGTTTCTTTTGCCCAAAGACATGGTTCACGGTGACAAGGTACACTCATCCCGGCATGTACGAAGCACTGGGCATCCCAGTCGGGTGGGCCGGTGAGCGGAAGCAGCTCAACGCTGCGATTGTCGGCGTGAACCCTGCATTCCCGTCGGTACGGGCGCTTGTGGATGAATGGCTTGCGGGAGCAATGGAACTGTCAGTCATCGCTCCCCCAGGGTCTAGCCGCGACAATCATCGGTGGGACCAGTCGCTCCTTACTCTTCTCGCCTATCGTGCAAGCATCGTCGACAAGCCCAGCCGCACCGAACCCGGCATTCTGACCCACCAAGACATCCCCGAGCATTCGGCCTAGAACCTCTGGCGGTCCTTGTTCTTGGACGGCACCGCCGATGACGCTCGGGCCCTTTCTAGCACGCGCCCTCCCACAAGCGAGTTCGTCGCCCACCGCTAAATCATGAAGCCCCTTGATACCGCACAATACACGGCTCTCAGCCACGCCGTCAGGCCAGTCCCACTGATCATCCCCCTGTGAAGACTAGCAAATATCTGCTGCGCAGTGCTTGACGGCACGTCGGCAACTGAGACACCAAGGAGCCAGCGTAAGCGATCGGCGGGGGGCCACACCAGCCGAGGGCCGCCTGAACGTGCGTCAGATCTACCTCTACGACCGAACCTTTCGGTCGGTGACCGACAATACCCGAACACCTCACATCACCATCGCGCCGGCCAACACAACGGTGACAGGCCCGATGGTCTCCTGCCTGATGGTCACGCATGGCGAGCTTGCCCGGGTGCAGCTCTCCATCGAACAGTTCAAACGCCAGACCTACGCCCCGCGCGAGCTGGTGATCGTCTGCGATCAGGTGACCGAAGCGCTCGGGGCGCTGGTCGCTAAAGCCGGCGATGGCGTTCGCCTGGTGTCGGCGGTTCCGGACGTGACTCTGGGAGAGCTGCGGAATCTCAGCGTTGCCGCGGCGCATGGCGACCTCGTCTGTCAATGGGATGACGACGACCTCTATGGCCCCGACCGCATCGCGCATGGCGTCGGCGCCCTGCTGCAGGTTGGCGCCGATGCACTGTTCCTGCGCCAATGGTTCATGTGGTGCCCGTCGCAGCGGGTTCTCGCCCTGTCCCGCTCGCGGATCTGGGAGGGCTCGATGATCGCCCGCAAGAGCGCCATCGCGCCCTATCCGGCGCTGCGCCGCGAGGAGGACACCAGGATGGTGGACGCCATGGTGGCGAAGTCATCGATCGCGCTGCTCGATGATCCGCTCTCCTACTGCTACTGCATTCATGGGCAGAACACCTCTCCTGACGAGCACATGCAAAAGCTCATCGACACCGCGAAGCCGCGGTTCGACTATGCCGAAGCGGTCGCCGCCTTTGCCTCCAACTTCGCATTCGCGAGCCACCCTGCGCTGAAAAGCGGTGAGGCCGACGGCATCATCGGCTCGGCCAGCCGCAAGGGCATCCGGCGTGCGGCACGCCGGCTGAAGCTCTATACGACCTTCAGCCCGCTCATTCGGCGGTTGAGGGGCACTTAGCCCACGCAACATCTGCCGGGCTTACCTTCCTCGATGAGGTGCTCCTTGCCTTGGCTCAGGCCACCACCATCGGCGGCTTTGTCACCGGCCACACCATGAACTCGGTCATCCCGCTGAGTTGGTGGTTGCGCTCGGTGATGGACCGACCCACGGGGTCATCCCCGCACAGGCGGGGACCCAGTGGGATCTCTAAAGCTCAGCAGGTGCCGCAGCATCCCACTGGGTTCCCGCCTGCGCGGGAATGACGTCGGTGATGGGCTGAGACACGGCGCTTGGCCAGATTGGCGTTGAGCCGCCCTCCCGGTGCTGCATCGCGATAGTGAAAAACGCTCTGGCTCGCTGCGCGCCGCCGAGCTTGGTTCCGCCTGTCTGAGCGCTGACATCCGCCTGGGCTGAGCCGCTGCACCCCACGACCTGAACGCCGATTGGCCATGCCGGCCGGGCGCCCTTGCTCCGCCGGCCGGCGTCGATCCGCCGCGCACCTTCCTGCCCTTGAACCCCGGAGATTTCCCATGTCCCCCAACGTGCCACCCGGCGCGGCGATGCTGCTCGACTTTATCGCCAAGCTCGAGACCAACCGCCAGGGCCAGGCGGCCTATGAGACCATTATCGGCTATCGCAACGAGAAGCCCGGCGCGTTGCCCCGGCCGATCACCGAGATGACGCTCGAGGAACTGCTGGCCGAGCAGAAGCGGTGGGTCAGGAACCTCAAGGCGCCGAGCGGCGCGGCCGGCCGCTACCAGATCATCCGCGCAACCCTGCTGAGCCTCGTCGCCGAGCTGGGCGTGCCGCTCTCGGCCCGATTCACCCCCGACCTGCAGGACCGCTTCGGCTTCGCCCTGCTCAAGCGGCGCGGCTGGACCCAGTTCGCCGCCAATGGCCTGCCGCTGCGCCAGTTCGGCGACCGGCTGGCGCGCGAATGGGCCAGCTGGCCGGTGCTGGCGCCGCAGCAGGGCGCGCATCGCCAGGTCCAGCGTGGCGAAAGCTATTATGCCGGCGACGGCATCAACGCCTCGCTGACCAGGGCCGCCACTGCCGAGGCCATGCTGGCCGAAGTGCTGAACGAGCTGAACCGCCCGGCCCAGCCGGCGCCCGCTCCCGCTCCGGCGCCCACGCCACCCGCCCCTGCCCCGGCCCCGCGGCGCGGCATCGTCGGCTGGGTGGTCTTCTGGGGTCTCGTCGCCGCCGGCCTCGTGGTCGGCGCCTTCACCATCCCGCTCCCGTTCTGAGGAAACCGAAAATGACCGCCTTGTTCTCCTCCGTCGCCCTGCAATGGTGGCTCCGCCGGCTCTGGGATTGGGGCGGCATGCTCGCCGGCTGGCTCAGCGGCCTCCTGGCGCTCTACGGCATGATGCCCGCCGAAATGCAGGCGACGCTGCTCGCCATTCTCGGCGGCCGCTGGGGCGATGTCAGCCTCGCCGCGGCCGGCGGCTTCATCGTCTGGGGCCTCACCCAGTGGCGATCCTACATCGCGACGGTGAAGCCGCAGATCGTCACAGAGGACGGAAGGCAGGCGGAGCTGCGCGAACTGCCGCGCGGCACGGCCAACGCCGTGCAGGAATTCGCCCGCACCGCCATGCTCGGCCGCGGCGACACGCTGATCGGCAAGCTGCTGAAGCTCAAGCTGGGGCAAGGTCGATGACCGGCCCGCGCTTCGATTTCACCATCAACCTCGGCCACGTCATCACCTTTGGCGGGCTGCTGGTGACCATGGCCGTCGGCTGGTCGAGCTTCGATGGCCGGCTGCGCGCCGTGGAGCGCACGCTGGAAACAGCCACCGCGACGCTGGTCGAACAGGTGCGCCAGGGCGCGCAACTGGCAGCGGTCAGCGACCGCGTCGCCCGCCTCGAACGGCTCGCCGAAGGGCGACAATGACATTGCTGCCGGCTCAACCGCGGCCGTCACCCTCGAGGTGGCGGCCGTTTTGCTTTTGGCCCCGCCGGTCTGCCCGGCCGAGCGCACGCCCGGCAGCCAACAGTTGCGAACGCTTCCGAGAATGACTTGCAAGTACTTGATATTGCTTGACATTCATCGCAAACAGCAGCTATCCGACATGCAACGCCGAAGCACGGCGGGACGAACCACGACCTCACCACCGCGATGACGGAACGCCCGGGATTGCTCTCGGGCGATGCCTGTCTTTTGAACGAGAGCCCGGCCATGTCACCAGTCGCCATCCTGCTCCTCTCGGCGAGCATGTCCGTCGATGCGTTCGCGGTGGCCGTCGGCCGTGGGGCCACGATCGCGCGCCCGCGGCTGGCCGAAGCCTTCCGCACTGCCCTGGTCTTCGGCATCGTCGAGACCATCACGCCCTTTGTCGGCTGGCTCGCCGGTCTTGTTGCGAATGACTGGGTGGCCAGCTACGACCACTGGATCGCCTTCGGCCTGCTCGGCGGCGTGGGCCTGCACATGATCCACGGCGCATTGCGGGCCGACGGCTCCGATGCACCGCGGCAGAACGCCGGCGCCTCCTTGCTGGTCCTGCTTGCGACAGCCTTCGGCACCAGCCTCGATGCCCTTGCCGTCGGGCTCTCCCTGGCCCTTATCGACCTTGACCTGGCAGGCATTCTCGCCGTCAGCGCCGGCGTCGGCATCACCACGTTCTGCTTTGCGCTGGCCGGCATGTATCTGGGCGGGATCATCGGTCAGCGCTTCGGCCGGATCGCCGAAGTCGCGGCCGGCCTCGTCCTCTGCGCGATCGGCGGCACCATCCTGTTCGAACATCTCGCGGGATAGGCATGAGCATCGAAAGGATCGGAAAATGCCAAGAGTGATTGCGTCAGCGGCGCTCGCCCTGCTCTCGACCATGTCGGCGTATGGCGAGGACATCGAGCTTTTGGCCAAGGCGCCGGTGCAGTTGAGCGGGGCCGGCTCGATCGTCGCCATCCTGAGCATCGCTTCGGAATTTCCCGGCGGTGCGCCCAACCCGCTGGGGATCAGCCTTTACTGCGCCAGGGATTCCCGCAGCACGCTCTATACGGCGCTGCCCAACCCCGCGCTCTCCGGCGAGCACAAGATGGGCGCCGCCCAGCTGCTCGGCAGCAGCGACACGGTTCTGGGAGCCGGTGAATTCCGGAGCGAACTCCACGGCGCCGGCGCCTACTCCCTTTCGGTGTGGTTCGACGATGCCAAACCGCTGGCTGGAGCAATCGCCGCGATGCAGCGAGGCGAACTCGTCACCCTTCGCCTCACCGATCACGATGGCGCCAATACGAGCCGGATCTCCATCTCGGGGCCCTCGCTGAACGGCAACCAGGAGATCGCCAGCGCCGCGGCCAGTTGCGCCTTCGATACGCTGTGACAGCGGAGCTGGCGCGCACCAGGGGCGGCGTCTCGCCCCACCCGCACCCCGCCGCCCATACAGATCGTCGGCAACTGACTGTACTGCGCCCGCATTGGCGATGGCGGCGGAGTCCACCGCCGGCGCTCGCAAGCTTCTCGAAGAGTTCGTTGTCGGCTCAAGCGGCCGGAGCGAAATGAACGGGACGCGCCGACACAAACATTTCGACCGCAAATTCCAGAGGCTGCTGGCCGCCGACCTGCGGCGGGGCCGCGAACACTTCACGGCACGAATCGGCGGACTCCCCCCTCCGCCGCGGGGCGCGGAACAACTTTCCGTCTAGTTGCCGGAAGTCCGATCACGAAATGACAAATTATCGAGTCGTTTCAACATGTTAGTTAACCATTGCGCTTGCCTCTGGCGGCTCGGCCCGGCACCTTTCCAGCGCTCTGCCAAGCGTCCACAAACGATCGGCGGAGCGGGCGGACGCTGCGGGGCAACTCGCGGCGTCCGTTTCCGTGCGGAATCGAGGTGGGAAACGCCACCGCTTCCTATGCGCATCCGCTTAATCGTGTAACTGTGCGCCCGCCGGTTCCAGGAGGAGCTGCGCTTGGGGGAAATCCGAGGCATGGTGGTTCTGACTGACCCACCGCATGTTCGCATCGCCGCCGAGGCGGCCTACGCCCGCGCCATGGAGGCGCTGGCGGCGGATCTGGCTACTTATCTGGCCTCGGCCGAGCACTATCCCGCCGAGAATGGCCGCCAGGCCGTGGTGCTGTTTCTCGAGCGCCTGGCCGAGCTGCCGCTGCAGCCCTTCATCGAGGGCTTCGCGCTCACCGGCGAGGAGGCGGACCAGGCCATGAGCCTTGCGCTCGATTGCATCGGCCAATCGGTGCAGCTGATCCACGCCGCCGCCCTCGTCCGCCCCTGATCCAGCACTCGAGGCCGATCGGTGTCCCGACTTCTCAAAGCTGACCATCTGCATCTTCATCACTGACGGGGCGATCGGCGCCGAACCGCCGGTGCTGATCTCGCTGCCTGACCAGACGAGCGGCGAGCCGGCCCATCCCGCCGGCAAGAAATGGCGCCTGTTCGCCACTTTCCACGACAGCCCACGCAACCTGATCATCGGCACCGCGCGCGTCGACCATCTGCTCAAGGATGGCTACCTGGTGTCGCAGCGCCCGCTCGAAGACCTGATCAAGCAGCGCAAGCCCAACAGCTGGGGCCGCCAGGGCTAGCCGCCCCGGCGCCGGCGCATCGCGGCATGACAGGCGGCCGCCATCAGGGGGCGGCCGCCTGCCGCCCGGATCAGAAGTGGAAATTCGCCCCGGCCTTGATCACGCTGGTGTCAAAGCCGACATCGAGCGTGAACGGGGCGGGATCGGTGAAGCTGTAAAGCTTGGTCTCGAACTTGCTGTAGGCATATTCGAGCTTCAGCGACAGGCTGTCGCTGACCATCGCCTCGACGCCGACGCCGGCGGTCCAGCCGCTATGCAGCTCGTTGAACTCCTCGAGGAACGAGCCGCCCGTAGTGTCGGCGACAACCACGCCCGCCGTGCCGTAGAGCAGCACGCTGTCGATAGCGACGCCGAGCCGGGCCCTGAGGCCGCCCATCCAGTTGATGTCGCGCGGCAGGTGGTCCGGCGGGCCGGCGGTGCTGAGATTGGTCCAGTCGAGATTGCCTTCGACGCCGAGCACCAGCGGGCCGGTCTGCACGTTGTAGCCCGCCTGCACTCCGGCCACCCAGCCATCGAGCTCATCCTCGTAGGGCGGCAGGAACGGCGTCGCCCAGCTCGAGGTCACCAGCCCCGAGCCATGGCCGACCCCGAAGCCGGCATAGAACCCGCTCCAGTCCGTAGCGGCCACACTCTCCGCCACCGGCGGGGTGACCACCAGGTCGGCTGCATGGGCAGCGCCCGTAATCGCAAGCGTAGTGACCGCGGCAATCGCCGCTTTGCTGAGCATATTCATTGCAGTATCCCCCAATACAGTATGGCTCGATTCCTAGCCGGGCTCGACGGCGGCTGTCCAGCCGTCGCGACAATGGAACCAACCGCTTTCACGCTCATTGATGCGGCAAGGCGAAGCGCCCGCAAGAACGCGAAGCCTCGATCTTCAGGCCCTGGCTCCTATCGGCGCCGGGGCCTTTTTGCTGAGGCCCCGAATGCTCCTGCAGCGGGCCCCGATCGTGGGTTCGTCACGGCAGGGCATGGGGCGGCATCGGCGCACGGCCTGCGGCCCGGCGACGATCACGCCGGCGCTTCCGCCAGGCCGCCGCCAGGCCCTCGAACAACGTGACGCCGAACGGCGCCAGCAGCTCGTCCCAGATCGCGGCATTGCCGGTCCAGTCGCCCACCGCTCCCGCCGCAGGCTCGGCCACGAGGTGAAAGGCGAGGCGCGGGTTATAGCGCGAAACCGCTGCCCTCAGTTCGGCGACCACCTCCCCCGCCACTGGCCGGCTGAACACCAGCAATAGCGGCCCGCGACCGCCGAGCAGCGCTTGGGTCTTGCGGCAGAGATGCTCGTGCCGGGCCCGCGCCGCCGGATAGCAGGCGTCGAGCTGCCCGGGGCTGAGGTCCCTGGGGAACTCGTGCTGATGCGAGGTGCCGTAGCGCGCGTTCCACACCACCCCGGCTCTCACCACCAGGTCGGCGCGCTCGAACAGGCCGACAAAATCCTGGCGCAGGTAGCAATGGATCGCTTCGACCGGGGTGACCTGCCAGTCGAACACCCCGCTTGGGCTGGCGTCAGCGAAAACGCGGTGCAAGTGATACTTGCCGCGGCAGTTCGGCCCCAGACTTATCGCCGCGCGGACCCTTTGCATGGCACCGAGCCTGACATGGCACGTCCCGCTCCGCAATCAGGAGCGGGCGCCCTCTAGCAGCCGCCCTGGCCCGCTTCGTCATCGGCGATGGCCCGGATGCCTCAACCGGCGACGGTCAGTGCCACGCGCGTCGCGATGCTGGTGACGAACATCACCAGCCCGACATAGCCGAACAGCGGGTCGGCATCCTCACGGCCGAGCAACGGCACGTCCCTGGGCAGCCCCCATTTCACCATGATCGCCGCGCCGCTTATGTTGAACGCGATCAGTAGCCATGGAACAACGTCCACCATATCCCCCAAATATGGAAACCCGCGCCGTTACCGGCGCACATCCACCCTCCGAAAGCTAGGCCGCCGTTTCGATGCCGGCGGGCTTCGGCACGGCGCCGACCGTGCTGGCGATCACCGATGCCAGATCCTCCTGGCTGAACGGCTTGGCCAGCCGCGGCAACGCCGCCGCCCGTCGGTCCGACAGCTCGGCATAGCCCGTCGCAACGATGATCGGCAGTTCCGGCCAGGCGGTGCGCACCGCCTCGGCCAGTTCCGCCCCGGTCATCTGCGGCATGCCCTGGTCCGTGATCAGGAGGTCGACCGCCTGCTGCCCGAGCACTGCGAGCGCCGCCGCGCCGGAATGGGCCTCCATCACGGTATGGCCGAGCTCTTCCAGCATCGCCACGGTGTTGAGCAGCACCAGCGCATCGTCATCCACCGCCAGTACCCGCAGGCCTTTTCGTGCATCGACCGGCGGCTCGGCGGCCACCGCCGCTTCGCCCTGGTCGAGCGTCACCGGCAGCCAGATCGCCGCCGTCGTGCCGCGGCCGCGGGCACTCGCCAGTTCGAGAAAGCCGCCCGACTGTTCGACGAGGCCGTGCACCATGGAGAGGCCGAGCCCGGTGCCCTTGCCGACGCCCTTGGTGGTGAAAAACGGCTCGGTCGCCTTGGCCAGCGTTGCTTCGTCCATGCCTTCCCCCTCGTCGACCACTCTCAGCACCACATAATTCCCCTGCCGATCTGCCCTGGCCTCGTGCCGCGCCGCGATCCGGATGGTGCCGCCATCCGGCATGGCGTCACGCGCGTTGACCACCAGGTTGAGGATGGCGGTCTCGAGTTGCGCCGTGTCGGTGCGGACCGCCGGCAGATCGTCGGGAAATTCGCTCGTGACGAGGATGGTCGGGCCCAGCGAGCGATCCAAGAGGTCGGTCATGCCCGCCACCGTGGCCTTGAGATCGACCGGCCCCATCTTCAGCTCCTGCCGCCGCGCGAAGGCCAGCATGCGCTGGGTCAGCACGGCGCCGCGGCGCGCCCCCTTGAGGGCGTTCTCGACGAATGGGGTGATCGCCGGGTCGGCCGTCATCCGCCGCTGCACGATTTCGAGGCTGCCGATCACCGCCATCAGCAGGTTGTTGAAATCATGCGCCACCCCACCGGTGAGCTGGCCGATCGATTCCATCTTCTGCGATTGGAACAGCGCTTCGCGGGCGCGCTCCAGGTTCTGCTGCGCCTCGTGGCGTTCGGTCAGGTCGCGCGTGATCTTGGCGAAGCCGACCAGCTTGCCGCCCGGATCGAGGATGCGGTCGATCACCACATGGGCCCAGAACCGGCTGCCATCCTTGCGGATGCGCCAGCCTTCGTCCTCGAAGCGTCCCTCGTCGGCGGCGCGGCGAAGATTGGTGGCCGGCCGGCCCACCGCCCGGTCGGCGTCGGTGTAGAACAGCTCGAAATTCCTGCCGATGATCTCGCGCGGCTGATAGCCCTTGAAGCGCTGCGCCCCCAGATTCCAGTTGGTGACGATCCCGGTGGGATCGAGCATGTAGATGGCGTAGTCACTGATCGCTTCCACCAGCAGGCGGTAACGTCCATCATCGCTGAGCGATGCGTCGAAATTGTCCGAGTTGTGCATTCCCCACCCCAAGGCCCGCCCGAAAGGGTCGCGCCCATCGGGGGTAACTCGCGAGGACGGTTTTGGTTGCCGCGAAACTTCGCCGGGCGACGCGCTCCCCGCGCCGACGCTGGCGTCGCCATCACGCCCACCGCTATCATATACCGATGGCGGTCCCCTAACGCGGCCCTAACACGGCGCCCGCTAGCCTCGACCGCTGGAGGTGCCGGGCTTGCGCGTGTTGGTGGTTGAAGATGAGCGGCAGCTGGCGGATTCGATTGCCGCGGGTCTGCGGCTCCACGCCATGGCGGTGGATGTCGCCTATGACGGGGCGGCCGGGCTCGATCGCGCCCTGGTCAACGATTATGACGTGCTGGTGCTCGACCGCGATATTCCGCTGGTCTCGGGCGATGAGGTCTGTGCCGTGCTGGTCGAGACCCAGTCGCCCACCCGCATCCTGATGCTCACCGCCGCCACCGCCGTGGCGCAGCGGGTGGCCGGGCTCGGGCTCGGCGCCGACGATTACCTCACCAAGCCGTTTGCGTTCGCCGAGCTGGTGGCCCGCGTGCAGGCGCTGGCGCGCCGGGCCCGGCCGGCCATTCCGCCGGTGCTCGAACGCTCCGGCCTCCGGCTCGACGTGCACCGCCGCATCGTGCTGCGCGGCGGCCAGCCGGTGGAACTGTCGAAAAAGGAGTTCGCCGTGCTCGAGGAGCTGCTGCGCGCCGATGGCGGCGTCGTCTCGGCCGAGCAGCTGCTCGAAAAGGCCTGGGACGAGCAGATCGATCCGTTCTCGGGCGTGGTGCGCTTCACCATGATGAACCTGCGCCGGAAACTCGGCGAGCCGCAGCTGATCGAAACCGTGCAGGGCGTGGGGTATCGGCTCCAATGAAGCGCCTGCTGACGCTGCTCGGCTTTCCCTGGACCATCCGCACCCGGCTGAGCCTGCTCTATGCCGGCGCTTTCTTCGTCGCCGGGGTGGCGCTGATCGTGGCCATCTACCTCTATCTGGGCGTGGTGCTGGATCGGCAGTTCAGCATCCGGCTGGTCAACGATGCCGCCCCCACTGCCGAGGGACAGCTGGGCGCACCGGGCGTGCTGCCGCCGCGCGACCTGATGGACCAGGCCGATCGCGTCAGCGTGCTGGTCCGCCAGGCCCGGCTCAACACGCTCGACACCATGCTGATGGTGTCGCTGGCGCTGGTCGGCTTTCTCACCATCCTGGCCGGCGTCATCGGCTGGCTGGTGGCGGGCCAGGCGCTGCGGCCGCTGCGCGATATCACCGCCACGGCCCGGCGTGTCGCCGACCGGAGCCTGCACGAGCGGATCGCCCTCGCCGGCCCCAATGACGAGATCAAGGATCTCGCCGATACCCTCGATGCCATGCTGGAGCGGCTCGACCGCTCCTTCGACAGCCAGCGCCGCTTCATCGCCAATGCCAGCCATGAGCTGCGCACCCCGCTCACCATCACCCGCACCCTGATCGAAGTGGCGCTGCTCGAGGCGGCGGACGATGACAAGCTGCGCCAGCTCGGCACGACGCTGCTCGCCGTCAACCAGCGCCACGAAAAGCTGACCGACGGGCTGCTGACCCTCGCCGGCAGCGAGCAGCGGGCGGCCGAGCTTCACCCGGTCGAACTGGGTGAGATTGCCCGCCATGTGGCGACCGAACTCACCCCCATCGCCGATCGGGTGGCTGTCCGGCTCGGCACCGCCTTCGGCCCCGGCACGGTCATGGGCGATGCCTTCCTCATCGAGCGATTGCTCCAGAACCTCATCGAGAACGCCATCCAGTACAATATTGCTGAAAGCGGCTGGGTGAGCGTCCACACGGCGCAGAGCGGGACCAGCGTCGAACTGGTTGTCGAAAACACCGGCCCCATCGTGCCGGCCCACGAAGTGCCGGGCCTGTTCGAACCGTTCCGCCGCCTCGCCGCCACCGATCGCCTCGCCGGCGCCAGCCGCTCGCCCATCGCCCGAGGCGCCGGCCTCGGCCTCTCGATCGTCCGCTCCGTCGCCCACACCCATGGCGGCGAGGTCGAAGCCATGCCACGCGAGGGCGGCGGGCTCACGGTGCGGGTACGGTTTCCGGCGGCGTAGCTCTAAGCTTCGGCCACATGCGGAACGCGCAGTGGTGGACTGAGACAAGCTTCTAACACCCACCTAATGCCGCATCTCGTACTCCCGTCTCACCCAACGACGGAGACGCTACGATGCTCACCCAGACTTTCCTTCCCCTCCTCACCGCCGGCCTGCTGCTGGTGGCGCCGGTGGCCGCCCTGGCGCAGCAGCCGGCCGACAGCGACGATGCGGCCCTCGCCTACAGCAAGTGCATGCGCGACAACGGCTATGCCGAGTTCCCCGATCCGACGCCCGGCGAAGGCATGCGCTTCCTCGTCACCCCCGGCAGCGCTGCCCGCTTCGACAAGGCCGCGACCGCCTGCCGCGCGCTGGCGCCAGCGGGCCTCGGCGAGGCCGGCGTCACCCCCGAACAGCTCGATGGGCTGCTCAAACTCGCCCAATGCGTGCGCGAGCATGGCGTGCCGAGCTTTCCCGATCCTGCTGCCGATGGCCGCTTCGACGTGAGCAAGGTCAGTGCCGGCCCGGACGATCCCAGGCTCAAGGCGGCGATGGCCGCCTGCCGCGAGCTGGGTCGCGGCGCCCGGATCATGATCGGCGGATGATCAGGCTCCGCCCCATGCTTTCCGGCGGCGCCATCGCGGTGGCCGCCGGGGCCGTCGCGATCGCGGGCTTCGTCTGGTTGCAGCCGCCGCCTCCGGCGGCGGCGCCGGCCCTGGCGCCCATCGCGACGGCCGAGGTCACCCAGGGCGCGCTGGTCGACAGCAAGACCGTCACCGGCACGCTCGGCTATAGCGAGCTCACCGCATTGCGCCCGACGCTGGTCGGTGCCTCGGCCATGGTGACGGCGCTGGCCCCGGTCGGCGCCATCGTGACGCGTGGCGAGCCGCTTTACCGGCTCGACGGCCAGCCGGCCATCCTGTTCTACGGCAGCGCTCCGCAGCACCGCACGCTCCGCTTCGATGCAGGCGCTGCCGCCCCGGTATGGGTCGAGCTCGAGCAGAGCGAGGCCGCCCTCGCTGCGGCGGACCTCACGGTAGAGCTCGAAACCCGGCGCCGCGCCGATGCCGAAGCGCGCCGCGCCGAGCTCGAGGCACGGCTCGCCGACGCCGGCTCGAGCACCCCTGCCCTCCCCGAATTCGTCGAACTGAACAGCGCGGTGACGCTCGCAGCGGCCAAGCTTGCGCGGGTGAAGCAGCTCTCGGCCGCCGAGCTCACGCCGAGCGCCGAGATCGCCGCCGCCGAGACCGAACTCGCCCGGGCCCGCGCTGCGCTCGCCGCCACCATCCGCTCCCTCACCCGCGACCTCGCTTCCGCAGGGCTCGACGCCGTCACGGCCCGCGTCGCCATTGCCGACGCCACGGTAAAGCGCGATGCACTGGCCGAGACCCACAGGGCGCTGCTCGCCCGGGCCGACGACGACGCCGATATCGTGCAGCTGGCCGATAACCTCGCCGCCCTCGGCTATACCGGACCGCTCGCCGAGCAGGTTCGGGCCTGGCAGGGCGCCTCCGGTCTGCCGGTCACCGGCAGTGTCGGGGTCAGCCAGCTGGTGATCTCGGAGGGGCCGGTGCATGTCGCCGCGCATGACGCCGCGATCGGCGAGACCCTGCTCGCCGCCTCGGCCGAGCGCAGCTCGATCCTCGACTATTCGTCGACCACCAAGCTGGTGACGGTGCCGCTCGCCGTCGCCGACCAGGCGCTGGCCGCCGTGGGGCGAGCCGTCACCATCACGCTGCCTGATGATCGCCGGGTGGCGGGCACCATCTCCGAGGTCGGCTCGGTGGTGCAGGACGGCAATATCGAGGTCACGGTGACGATCGCCGACCAGGCGGCGCTCGAGGGGCTCGAAGTCGCCTCGGTCGATGTCGATTTCGTCAGCGAACGCCGCGACGGCGTGCTCTCGGTGCCGGTCGCGGCGCTGCTGGCGCGCCCCGAGGGCGGCTTTGCGGTCGAGCGCGTCGACAATGGCGGGACGCAGCTCGTCCCGGTCGAGACCGGGCTGTTCGCCGCCGGCCGCGTCGAAGTCGGCGGCGACGGCATCGCCGCCGGCGACCGGGTCAGCGTGCCCGGATGAGCCCGCCGATCGTCTCACTCAAGAACGTCGGTCGCGCCTTTCCCGGCGGCGTCCTTGCCCTGCGCGATGTCAGCCTCGAGATCGCGCGCGGCGAACTGGTCGCCATTGTCGGGCCGTCCGGCTCGGGCAAATCCACCATGCTCAACATCATCGGCACGCTCGATCGCGCCAGCGCCGGCACCGTGGCGATCGACGGGCTGGCCGCCGAAACGCTGAACGACAGCCAGCTCTCGGCCCTGCGGGCGCGTCGCATCGGCTTCGTGTTCCAGCATTTCCACCTGTCACCCGGCGTCTCGGCGCTCGACAATGTCGCCGACGGCCTGCTCTACACCGGCACCGCGCTCGGCGAACGGCGCGAGCGGGCGGCAGCCGCGCTGGCCGAGGTCGGGCTGGCGCATCGGCTCGAGCATCGTCCGCACCAGCTCTCGGGCGGCGAGAAGCAGCGCACCGCCATCGCCCGCGCCCTGGCGCGCCGCCCGCTGCTGCTGCTGGCCGACGAGCCGACCGGCGCGCTCGACAGCACATCGGGCGAAGGCGTGGTGCAGCTGCTGCTCGGGCTCCACCGCGCCGGCACCGCCGTGGTGGTGATCACCCACGATCGCGACCTCGCCGCCCGCTTCGACCGGCAGGCGGCGATGCGCGACGGGCGGCTGGTCGAAGACCTCAGGCGAGGTGCGCGATGAGCGCCTTGCAGCCGGCCAGACTGCTTCCCATCGATATCCTCCGCCTCGCCGCCTATGGGCTCAAGGCCCGGCCGCTGCGCGTAGTGCTCTCGGCGCTGGGCATCGCCATCGGCATTGCCGCGATGATCGCGGTGGTCGGCATTTCCACCTCGAGCCGCGCCCAGTTGAACCAGTTGCTGCAGCAGCTCGGCACCAACCTCCTCAGCGCCAGCCCCGGCACCTCGCTGTTCGGCGAAGCCGCGACCCTGCCGCCCGAATCCGTCGCCATGCTCGGCCGTATCCCCCAGGTCGAACGGGTGAGCGCCATCGGCGCCCTGGCCGATGCGAGGATCTATCGCAGCAACCGCATCCCGGCGAGCCAGTCGGGCGGCCTCGCCGTCTATGCGGCGCGGCTCGACCTGCTCGAAACCCTCGGCGCCACGGTCGCTGCCGGCGCCTGGCTCAACGACGCCACGGCGCGCTACCCGGCGGTGGTGCTCGGGGCCCGCGCCGCCACCCGGCTCGGCATCGGCCGCGGGCTGATCGGCCAGCCGGTCTGGCTCGGTGGCCGCTGGTTCACCGTGGTCGGCATCCTCGCGCCGGTGTCGCTGGTGCCCATGCTCGATCTCGGCGCCCTGATCGGCTGGCCGGCCGGCGAGCGCTATCTCGATTTCGACGGCGACATCACCACGCTCTATGTCCGCACCGAGCCCACCGCAGTGGAAGCCGTGCGCGGCATCCTCGCTCCCACCGCCAACCCCGAAGCGCCCAACGAAGTCGACATATCGCGCCCCTCCGATGCGCTGGCCGCCGAGGCAGCTGCCGACCTCGCCTTTACCGGGCTGTTGCTCGGGCTCGGGGCGGTGGCGCTGCTGGTGGGCGGCATCGGCGTCGCCAACACCATGGTGATCGGCGTGCTGGAGCGGCGCGCCGAGATCGGCCTCCGCCGCTCGCAGGGGGCGACGCGCGGCCATATCCGCCTGCAGTTTTTGGGCGAGGCGCTGCTGCTGTCGCTGCTCGGCGGCGGCTGCGGCGTCGTCATCGGCGCGCTGGTGACCATGGGCTATGCGCGGCTGCAGGGCTGGCCGGTCGATATCCCGGCCTGGGTGCCGCTCGGCGGCATGGCGGCGACGCTGCTGATCGGCGCGGTTGCCGGACTCTACCCGGCCATCCGCGCCGCCCGCCTGGCCCCGACCGAGGCACTTAGCGCCGGCTGATGCGGGCTACCGGCAGCGACGAGATGGCCCACCAATTCGCCTCCCCACCGCGTGTCATCCCTGCGAAAGCAGGGACCCAGCTATCCACCTGCGCGGGCTGCGAGCTGGGTCCCTGCTTTCGCAGGGATGACATCGCGGATGGGGCAACTGCTACGGGTCAACCGTTGCCCCGTCTCTGGAACTCCCCTCACAGCATATCGTCGAGCGTCCAATGGTTGGCCCAGCGGGCGTCGATCTCGTCGGTGACGTTCTGGTAGCGGATATCGGTGGAGAGCCGGATGCGGTTTTCGCGGTCCTCGTTCATCGTCGAAGCGTGGATCATGTAGGGGCTGTGCAGCATCACGTCGCCCGCCTCGTAATCGGCCACCAGCCAGCGGGCATCGAACTTGTCCGCCATGTCGGGCAGGTCTTTGCTGACATAGCCGCCATCGGTCATGTTCTTGTTGTAGGCGTTGATCCGCTCTTCGGGCGACAGCGTGGCGTTGAGCGCCCGGAACTCGGCCTCCATCTTCACCCCCAGGGCGTGCGAGCCCTCGAGATAGACCAGCCCGCCCATTTCCACCGGCACATCGCCGATCGGGATCCAGGCGGTGACGATCCGGTCGGTGCCGCCGCGCAGATAGACCAGGTCGTAATGCGCCGGCGTCACCTGCGGCGTTGCCGGCAGCGTGTAGCGCATGATCTTGCGTTTATGCAGGTAACTCAGCCCCTCCAGCAGCTCGTCCATGAACTGCCACAGCCGCGGGTGCATGCAGAACGCCTCGTAGCGGGCCGAACGCACGAACTCCATCAGCCGCCGGTTGGCCAGTTCCTTGTCGCCGGCACTGCCGCTCGCCGTGCCCGCCAGCGGGTCGGCGACGAACCCTGCCGCATTGAGATGGCCGAACACCTGGGCGCGAAACCCCCGCACCTCGGCGGGCGGCAGAAACCCCTTGAGCCAGACATAGCCGTGTTCGCGCAGCCGCTGCCGGATCGTCGTCACCGGCGCATCGCCCGGCGTCGGCTGCAGCCAGCCCATGCGGTTCGGCGTGGTGGCAAGCCGCTTGCCGGCCGCCTGCAACTGGGGCAGCGGAGCGGCGGAGGCCGCGGCGGTCAGGGCCGGTTTGGGCATTTCGATCAATCATCCCTGGTGTTTGCGGGTCAGCATCAATGTGTGAAAGATAGCCGGCAGAAGGCCCGCCGCACCATGGATGGATCGGCCTGCTGGAGGTTTCGCTCATGGCTGAGCTCAAATCGGTGGGGATCTACCGGACGGCGCGCCAGCCCGCCCCGCTCTCGGTGCTGGGCTACGGCACCCACACCATCACCACCTGGCTGGCCGACCGCCGGCTCGACAGCCATGCCGCGGTGCTGGTGCAGGAAGGGGCCGGCATGCTGCTCAGCGCCCGCGCCGGCCGCCTCGAACTCACCGCCCCGGCCCTGTTCTGGCTGTTCCCCGGCGAGCAGCATGCCTACGGCCCGGCGCCCGGCACGGCCTGGCAGGAGCGCTGGGTGCTGTTCGGCGGCAGCCTGTGCAACTATTTCGTCGATGGCGGGCTCATCGATCCGGCGCGACCGCTGGTGGCGCTCAGCGAGCTGACCCCGGTCGCCAGCCTGTTCGGCGCCATCCATTCCGCCATCGTCGACGAAACCCCGCTCGGCCCCGCCGCCGGCGGGGTTGCGCTGCACCGGCTTGCCGTCGAAGTGGCGCGCCAGCAGCGTCCCGCGGCCGTACCGGCCGATGGCCCCGATGCCGATGTGCTGGCGGCAACGCTGCGCGCACGGGCCTTCGAGCCCATCGATTTCGCCGCCTTTGCCGACGAGTTCGGCATGTCGCCGGCAACGCTGCGCCGGCGCTTCGTCTCGCGCTTCGGCGTCGCCCCCAAGGCGATGCAGCTCGATATCCGGCTCGATCGGGCCAAGGCGCTGCTCGCCGCCTCCGACGACAGCATCGAGCAGATCGCCGAACGCGTCGGCTTCACCGATTCCTACTATTTCTCCCGCGTCTTCCGGTTGCGCGAAGGCCGCAGCCCCAGTGAATTCCGGCTGCGCAACCGCCGCCGGTAAGTCCCTGCAATCCCCCAGCCACTATGTGGTCCCCTCATGGGCGCCGAGTTAGGCGCCAGTACGCAAACCGACGCTCCGCAAGTGCCCCAAACTCGGTGTCATCCCTGCGAAAGCAGGGAACCAACTTGCAGCCCGCGCAAATGGATGGATGGGTCCCTGCTTTCGCAGGGATGACACCTGGTGGGTGGGGCACGACCATAGCTCAGCACCTATGCGCGAAAGCGTGACCCATCTCGCCGCCGGTGCCAGCTGACGGGCGGGGCGAGGCCGGCACCTCCCATAGCGCCCGCTCGCACCCCCCGGCTGATCGAAATCTCCAGCCCTGCGTTTCCTCCATTCACCATCGCCCCAAAGCTCCGTAGCGTTGGGGCTCATCTCGGGTTGGCTGGATGATCGAAATGTCGAGTGCGGCGGGCCTCGGCAGCGACCGGCACCGCCATGCCCGGGCGACGGCACGAGCAACGTGCCTCAAGGAGGAGCAGACAATGACGCGCAAACTTGCGGCCCTGGGCCGTATCGCCTTCATGCTGGGCGTCTCGACCGTGGCGGCCGAGGCCCAGATGCTGGAGCCGACGACACCGCCCGACCCGCCGAAATTCGATGCCCAGGGCACGCCGAACTTTGTCGGCGTCAAGGACATGTTCGAGTTCCGGGCCCTGCCCAAATATCACGAGCCGGCCTGGGTGACGGAAAAGTTCGTCAAGACCGGCCGGCTGCCGCCAGTGGCCGAACGGCTGCCGAAAGAGCCGCTGGTCTACAAGGCTTCGAACATGCCCGACGGCATCGGCGTCTATGGCGACGTGATGCGCCATGTCATCGGCGGCCGCCCGGAGGGCTGGAACTACATGGCCGGTCAGTCGCAGGGCTGGGGCGGCACCGATATCGGCACCATGGAGTGCCTCACCCGCACCGGTCCGCTGTTCCAGGTGAAGGCGGAGGAGCTGGAGCCGCTGCCCAACCTCGCGAAATCCTGGGAATGGAGCGCGGACGGCCACAAGCTGACCATGCACCTGGTCGAGGGCGCCAGATGGTCGGACGGCGTGCCGTTCACCTCCGAGGATGTGATGTTCTACTGGGAGGACAATGTCGTCGACCCCAACGTCACCCCGCTCACCGGCACCTCACCGGAGACCTTCGGCGAGGGCACGACGCTTCGGGCCATTGACGATTACACCATCGAATGGACGTTCAGGGACGCCTTCCCCAAGCAGTATCTCTACCAAATGGCCTATGGCGATTTCTGCCCCGGCCCGGCGCATATCTTCAAGCCGCTGCACCCGAAATACTCGTCCAACACCTATGATCAGTACAAGAACGCCATCAAGCCGGAATACCTCAACATCCCGGTCATGGGGGCCTGGGTGCCGGCCGAGTATCGCGCCGACGATATCATCGTCATGCTGCGCAACCCCTATTTCTGGAAGGTCGACGAGGCCGGCAACCAGCTGCCTTATCTCAACGAGGTGCATTACCGGCTCTCGACCTGGGCCGATCGCGACGTGCAGGCAGTGGCCGGCACCGGCGACAACTCGGCGATGGAACAGCCGGAAAACTATGTCGAGGCGCTGAAGCGCGCCGCCGATCCCAACGCGCCGTCGCGCCTGCAGTTCGGCGCCCGCACCATCGGCTACACGCTTTATCCCAACCTCTCGGGCAATGGCTGGGGCGAGCCCGACAGCCGCCGCCAGGCGGTGCGCGAACTCAACCGCAACTTCGATTTCCGCAAGGGCGTCACCACGGCGCTCGACCGGCAAGCGATCGGCGACGCGCTGGTGAAGGGGCCGTTCACCGCCATCTATCCGGGCGGCCTCTATGCCGGCACCACCTTCTACGACAAGGCATCGACGGTCTATTACCCCTACTCGGCCGAGACCGCGGCGGCCTATTTCAAAGAGGCCGGCCTCAGCGACACCGATGGCGACGGCATGCTGAACTTCCCGGCCGACCAGGAAGGCGGGCGCAACGTCGAGATCACCATCCTCGCCAATGCCGACTACCAGACCGACAAGAACCTCGCCGAAGCGGTGATCGCGCAGCTCGAGCGGGTCGGCATCCGGGTGGTCGCCAACTTCATGACCGGCACCCAGTTCAACGCCGCGCAGGGCTCGGGACAGTTCGACTGGGTGGTGATCCGCAACACCTCCGAACTGGTGGCGGTGGTGCAGAACACCATGTCGCTGGCCCCCACCGGCCCGCGCATCGCCGCCCAGCACCAGGCCGGCCCCGACGGCAGCATGGACCTGTTGCCGTTCGAAACCGAAATGGTCGAGCTGGTGAAGGCCTTCACCATCACCGACGACGCGGCAGAGCGCATCGAGCTGATGCGGCGCTACCAGAAGCTCTACACCGAGAACGTCTACGGCATCGGGCTGACCCAGTATCCGGGCGCCGAGATCATCAACAAGCGCTTCGCCAACGTGCCGGCGGGCCTGCCGATCTTCATGTTCAACTGGGACGTCGACAACATGATGCGCGAGCGGCTGTTCGTGCCGGCCGACAGGCAGCCGGGCTACGAGCTCCACCCCGAGGCCCTGCCCGGTGCCCCCGGCATCGGCAACGGCCCGATCAGCTAGGTTCCTCCCGGGGCGGGGATCGCCACGATCGCCAGATCGCCTCGCCCGAGGTCTGCAAGGGGACGGTTCGCCGTCCCCTTGTTTGGTTTCTGCACCCGCCGCGAGGCATGGCCCATCGGGTGCTTTCGGCACCGGCCTCTCAGTGCTCCTCCACCGTGAAACGGGGGAGGGGGACCGCCGAAGGCGGTGGAGGGGGCGGCGGGAAGCGCCGATGTTTGGGCCGCCCCCTTCTCCACCAGCTTCGCTGGTCCCCCAGCGGTGAGCGCCCATTGGCGCTCAGCCGCGACCCGCTCCGCGGTGGAGGAGCACTGAGAGGCCGGTGACTCCCATATGCGGTTTGCCTTGCCCACGCGGCTGCCCTCATTCCCCGCAAGTCATTGCAAATGCAATGAACATTCCCCCCGCCGCGATTCTCTGCAATTCTATGGCTGGCGCCGCGACGGATTGTCGGTAAATTCGCCGGCGGGGCTCGGGGGGACGGGGGCATTTTCGTCGACCGCCGGGCGAAAACACGAGAGTGAAGATGGCTCACAAGCACAATATTCTGACTGTTGCGCTGCTGGCCGTGATGGCGATGGTCGTCACGCCGGTGCTGGCGCAGGAAAAGACGCCCAACGATCCCAGGCTGTTCACGCCGGGCAAGCTCACCGTCTCGACCTCCGAGCCGAGCTATCCGCCATGGGTGCTCGACAACAACCCGGAAGCCGGCGAGGGTTTCGAGGCGGCGCTGGTCTACGCGCTGGCCGCCGAACTCGGCTTCAAGAAGGAAGACGTGGTGTGGGTCGACGTGACCTTCGACGGCGCCATCGCGCCGGGCCCGAAGGCCTATGATTTCTCGATCCAGCAGATCTCGGTGACGCCGGAGCGCGCCAAGGTGGCGACCTTCTCCGATGTCTACTACCAGTCCGACAAGGCGGTGATCGCGCTCCCGACTTCGACCGTCGCCAGCGCCAAGAGCTTCGCCGACCTCAAGGCCGCCCGCTGGGGCGTGGCCGTGGGCACCACCGATTTCGACTACGTGACCCACGTGCTCGGCATCGACAATGCCGCCGTTTATGACGACCAGGCCGGCGTGTTCCAGGCGCTGCAGGGCGGCCAGATCGACGCGACCGTCGCGGCGCTGCCGACGGCGCTCTATGCCACCTGCTGTCAGGTTCCCGAGGCCAAGATCACCGCGATCCTGCCCAAGGACCCCAAGGACGAGGGCCTCGGCCTGCTGTTCGCCTACGAGAACCCGATCGTGCCGTGGATCAACGAAGGCCTCGCCGCGCTCAAGTCCAAGGGCGTGATCGACGAGCTGGCCAAGAAGTACCTGATCGCCGATCCGAGCATTCCCGAGATCACGCAATGACACGACGACCCGGCAAAGGACGCCGGCAGATCGCTCTCAAGGACCGGCTCGCGCCGGTCCTTATTAGTTTGGTCAGCGTCGTGGTGGTGTTCGGCGCCATCGCTTTTTTCGTCGGCTCGGCCGAGCAGTGGCCGCGCATCCAGAACCAGTTTTTCTCCGTCGAGGCGATGCTCGAAGCCGCGCCCGGCGTCGCCCGCGGCTTCCTCGTCTCCTTGCAGATCTGGCTGATCAGCCTCGTCTGCATCGGCATCTGGGCACTGGTGCTGGCGATCTTCCGCGCCATGAGCGGCCCCTGGTTCGCGCCGCTCCGCGTCTTCGCCATCGTCTATGTCGATCTGTTCCGCGGCCTGCCGGCGCTGCTGCTGGTGCTGTTGTTCGGCTTCGGCATTCCGGCGCTCAACCTGCCGGGCCTGCCCAAGGAAGGGCTGTTCTGGGGCGGCGTGGCGCTGATCCTCAGCTATTCGGCCTATGCCACCGAAGTCTATCGCTCCGGCATCGAGGCGGTGCACGAGGGCCAGGGCATGGCGGCCAAGGCGCTCGGCCTCACCCAGTGGCAGACCCTGCGCTACGCCATCCTGCCGCAGGCGCTGCGCAACGTCGTGCCGGCCATGCTCAACCTCGTCGTAGCGCTGCAGAAGGATGTGGCCCTGCTCTCGGTGCTGGGCGTGCGCGATGCGGTGCGCGAAGCGCAGATCTACACGGCCCGCACCTTCAACTATTCCTCGCTCGTCGTCGCCGCGATCCTGTTCCTGCTCGCCACCATTCCTTTGGCCCGCCTGACCGATCACCTCGCCCGCCGCGACCGGCAACGCCGTCTCCAGGGTGCCAAATGAACCGCATCGAGATCGAACAGCTCACCAAGTTCTATGGCGAGCGCCAGGTGCTGGACGCGGTGGATCTGAACATCGCGCCGCACGAAGTGGTGTGCCTGATCGGCGCTTCCGGCTCCGGCAAATCGACGCTGCTCCGCTGCATCAACGGGCTCACCGAGTTCGACGAAGGCACCGTCAGGCTCGATGGCGTAGATATCTACGACGAGAGCTTTGGCCGCACCGGGCTCTACAAGCGCGTCGGCATCGTCTTCCAGGCCTATAACCTGTTCCCGCATATGAGCGTGCTCGAAAACATCACGCTGGCCCCGATCCGCGTGCATGGCCGCGACCGCCGCGAGGCCGAGGCGTCCGGGCTGAAGCTGCTCGAACTGTTCGGGCTCGGCCAATATGCCCGCGCCTATCCCGAGCAGCTCTCGGGCGGCCAGCAGCAGCGCGTCGCCATCGTCCGCTCGCTCGCCACCGAACCCGACGTGCTGCTGCTCGACGAGGTGACGGCGGCGCTCGACCCCGAACTGATCGGCGAAGTGCTGAAGATCATCCGCGATCTGAAGACCAGCGGCATGACCATGGTGATCGTCACCCACGAAATGGGCTTCGCTCGCGACGTCGCCGACCGCGTCTGCTTCCTCGACGGCGGCCGCATCGTCGAACAGGGCGAACCGCACCGGCTGTTCTCGAAGCCGGAAAACCCGCGGACGCAGAAGTTCCTCGAGCGGATTATCGCAGCGGGACGGCTGGAGGCGTCGGTTTAGCACTGAGGGTGCCCCTCGCGTCCCCTCGCCCCTCTGGGAATGGGCCAGGGTGAGGGGTAGCCAAGCACTCCGGCCGTGCCGCCAGTACCTTCTCCCCTCAGGGGAGAAGGTGGCCGAAGGCCGGTTGAGGGGTGAAGCGGCGCCACGCGCGCTCGCTGATAAGCTGAACCCCTCACCCAGTTCCGCTACGGACCTGTCGGTCCTAGCTTCACTACCCTCTCCCCTCAGGGGCGAGGCGAAATGCTGCACCACCGGCGCGCTTGGCGCCCCTCACCCCAGCCCTCTCCCCAGAGGGGCGAGGGGGCGATGTGGCGCCGCTAGCGCCTACCCATTCGCCGCCAGATAATCCTCCACCAGCGCCACCCAGTACTTCGCCGCCGGCGCGATCACCGCGTCGTTGAAATCATATTTCGGGCTGTGCAGGTCCGCGCTCGCCCCGTTTCCCACGAACAAATAGCTCCCCTTCTGCTTTTGCAGCATGAAGGCGAAATCCTCGCTCACCAGCAGCGGCTTCAGCGCCCCGACCTTCGCCTCACCGAAATGCCGGATCGCCACCTGCCGGGCAAACTCGGTCTCGTCATGGTGGTTATGGAGTGCCGGAAAGCCCGGCGGATGCACCACCTCGGCGATGGCGCCAAAGCTCGCCGCCTGCGCCTCGGCCAACAGCTTGATCCGCTCGCGAACCCGATCGCGCACCGGCTCGGTGAAGGCGCGGGTATTGAGCTGCAACTCGACGCTGTCGGGGATGACGTTGGGCATCGAGCCGCCATGCATCATCCCGATGGTGACCACCGCCGTTTCGAGAGGGTCGATATTGCGCGACACGATCGTTTGCAGCGCCAGCACCAGCGACGAAGCCGCGACGATCGGATCCACCGCCTCATGCGGCATGGCGCCGTGCCCGCCCTTGCCCTTGATAGTGATGATGATCCAGTCGACCGCCGCCATCGCCGGCCCGTCGATGAACCGGAATTCGCCCTCCGGCACGCCCGGCCAGTTATGCATGCCGAACAGCGCATCGACCGGGAAGCGCTCGAACAGCCCGTCCTCGATCATCTCTACCGCGCCGCCGACTTCCTCGGCCGGCTGGAAGATCAGCCGCACCGTGCCGGAGAAGTTGCGTTTCTCGGCGAGCTCCCTGGCCGCGGCGAGGAGGATGGTGGTGTGCCCGTCATGCCCGCAGGCATGCATCACGCCCGGATTGGCGCTGGCATAGGGTAAGCCGGTCGCCTCGCCGATCGGCAGCGCGTCCATATCGGCACGCAGCCCGATGATGCGCTCCCCTGCCCCGGCGGTGAGGCTTGCCACCACGCCGGCGCCGCCAATGCCGGTCGCCACTTCAAACCCCCAGCCGGTGAGCAGTTCGGCGACCAGCGCGCTGGTGGCGAATTCCGCGCGGCTCAGCTCCGGCGCGGCGTGCAGCCGGCGGCGCAGGGCGATGAAATCGGCAATGTCGTTCGGGGCGGTAGGGGGCGGAGTGACTTTCATGGCGAGCGCCTGTATCGCAGACTTCCGACCCCGATAGAACAGGTCTCCTTTAGCGTCATGCACCACCCCCTGCTCGATCTGCTGACCGGCGCCGCCGAGGGCCGCTTCCCTGAAGTCGATGGCGCCGTCACCGTGTTGCCGCCGCTGGCTGGCGGCTGGGAATGTTCGGTGGCCTTTACCGGCCATGCGGTGGTCGCCACGGCGCGCTCCGCCGACGAGGTGCTGGGCCAGGGCCCCGACGGCTATGGCGGCTCGATGGCGCCCGATTTCCTGCGCTGGCTCGCCGGCCCCAAGGGCTTTGTCGGGGTCATCGACGTGATGCTTTATGCGCGCGGCACCGGCGCCTCCACCCTGCCGCTCCGCACCGACGCCGACGACCACCCGCGGGTGCAATATGCGCGGCAATATCGCTCCGACGTGCGCGTCTATGGCGATGAGCGCGGCCTCGTCACCATCGGCGCCGGCCTCGCCGGGCGACGCGAGCTGAGTGTCGAAGCCGACACCCACAATCGCGGCTTCGGTACCGCTCTCATCAAGGAGGCTGTCGGCCTCGTACCTGCCGGCGAACTGCTGTTCGCCGCGGTCTCCCCCGGCAATGCCCGCTCGCTCCGCGCCTTCCTCAGCCTCGGCTTCACCCCGATCGGCAGCGAAGCGCTGATCCGGCCGGTCTGAGGCGGCGGATCGCCCCCCTCACCCGCCCTTGCCTGCGTGCGACGCCTTCGTGCTCAAATCCGGTCTCGCCTTTCTGCCGCCGGTCCTGGTTCTGGCGGTCGCCGCATCAGTCGGACGCAGGGTCACCGCATAGTCCCGTTCCCGGCCCAGGGCCCTCAGCACCGCCGCTGGCTCGTTCTTGATGACCGTCAGCAGGACGCGGGAGGGAGCATCGATGGCGAAACGCTTCTGTTCCCAATCGCGGATGCGGCCGACCGTGAAGCCGAAGGCCTCGGCAAACTTGGGCTGGCTCAAGCCCAGGCTGGTCCGAATGCCCTTCAGATCTATTTCCTCGGGGATATGGGTGACGAAGCCTTCACGGTCACCGTCGACATAATCGATAGCGGCCTCCATCCCGGCTGCGATCTTGTCAAACGCGTTCTTGCTCATTTGCCTGGCTTCTCCTGCTTCGACTTCCGGTAGCGGTCGGCCAACGTCCTCGACATGGCCTTCAACGAGTTCCGCTCGTCCTTCGACAAATTGTCCTTCTCATTCTTCCCGAACCCGGAAGCCACCGCGTTTACCCATGCCGGGCCTGGCGAAACGGAACTTCCGGAAGCCACCCGTGCCCTCCATCAGGTCCCCGATCTCCGGGTTCCTGGAAATGGCATTGACCACCTCGGCGCGAACGTCATCCGACATGCCGGCGTCCTTGGCAGCCGCAAGATACGGTGGGGTTTCGACGACGGAGTGCACAAGGAGAATATACGGGATGCCCGTATCTCGTGTCAATCACATGATACGGGCATCCCGTACATCCCGGTTTCTCACCGCCCGCCGAACGCTCCCGTGGTCAGCCCCGCGATGAAGGCGCGGTTGCCGAACACGAACACCAGCAGCACCGGAACGATGGCGATGACGCTGCCGGTCATCAGCAGCGGCCAATCGGTATTGTACTGGCCCTGCAGCGTCGCCAGCGCCACGATCGCCACCTGCATGTCGGGCTTGGTGGTGGTGATCAGCGGCCAGAGGAAATTGTTCCACTGCGCGACGAAGGTGAAGATGGCGAGCGCCCCGAGCGCGGGCTTGGCCAGCGGCAGCACGATGGTGAGGTAGATCTGGGCATGCGAGGCGCCGTCGATCCGCGCCGCTTCCAGCAGCTCCGCCGGGATCGACTTCAGATACTGGCGCAACAGGAACGTGCCGAAGCTCGAGAACGCATAGGGCAGGATCAGCCCCTGGTAGGTATCGATCCAGCCCAGCGTCTTGATCAGGATGAAATTGGGGATCAGCGTTACCTGCGAGGGCACCATCAGCGCCGCGAGGTAGATGAGGAACAGCGCTTCGCGGCCCCGGAACCGCAAGCAGGCAAAGGCATAGGCGGCCATCGAGCAGGTGATCAGCTGCAACAGCGTCACCAGCACCGAGACCACGAGGCTGTTGGCCATCGCCCGGCCGAACGGGATGGTGGTGAAGATGCGGACATAGTTCTTCACCTGCGGGTCGGCGGTGAACAAGGTCGGCGGGAACTGGAACACGTCCGCCGCCGGCTTGAACGAGGTGGCGATCATCCAGACGAACGGCCCGCTCATCAGCAGCGCGCCGATCAACAACACCACGAACAGCACCCAGTCGGTGGCGGTCTTACCCATAATGCACCCAGCGGCGCTGCAGCTTGTATTGCACCAGCGTGAAGATGAGGACGATCAGGAACAGCACCATCGCCGCGGCGCTGGCATAGCCCATCTGGTAGAACTGAAAGCCGTTCTGGTAGATGTAGTAGACCAGCGTGTTGGTGGCGTTGGCCGGGCCCGCCTTCGTCATCACCAGCACCAGTTCGAACACCTGGAAGCTGCCGATGATCGAGATCACCAGGACGAAGAAGGTGGTGGGAGACAGCAGCGGCAGCGTGATGTGCCAGAACCGGTCCCAGCCAGTGGCGCCATCGAGCGCGGCGGCATCATGCACATCCTTGCCGATATTCTGCAGGCCCGCGAGGAACAGCACCATCGCATAGCCGAGATTCTGCCAGATCGAGACGATGATGATGGCGGGCATGGCCCAGCGGGTCGAGCCCATCCACTTGGGCAGGTCGGTGACCCCGGCAAGGCTCAGCCCGGCATTGATCAGTCCGAAATTGGAGTTGAACAGCCAGGCCCAGACCAAAGCCGCGGCAATCGTGCTGGTGACCACGGGCAGGAAATACACCACGCGGAAGAAGGTCTGCCCCTTGAGGCCGCGGTTCAGCGCCAGCGCGCAGGCCAGCGCCAGGGCGATCTGCACCGGCACCGAGACGAGGACGAAATAGCCGGTATTGCCCAGCACCTTGGCGAAGATCTCGTCATGCGCCAGGCCGATGTAGTTGCCCAGGCCCACCCAGGTCACCTCGTTGAAGAGGTTCCACTGGGTGAACGAGATGAAGAAAGCCGAGATCACCGGAATGGCGGTGAAGATGGCGAACAGCACCAGGCTCGGCGCGAGGAACAGCCAGGCGGCCCGCTCCTCGGCGCGCGCCACCCGCGTCAGCCTGACCCGACTTCGGGCCACTATTTGTCGATCCCGTAGATGTAAGCGGCGTTGCGGTAAAAGATCCGGTCCTGGTCGTCGGCGCTGAGCCCCATGGTGTCGAAGGCTGCCTTCCAGCGCTCGATATCGCCCTTCACCCGACGCAGGTCCGAATCCGAGCCGTAGACCAGCTTCCGCGGCGAGATTTCCTTGCCGATATAGCCGCCCTCGACGATGTGGTTATGCACCACGTCGCCGCCGCTGATGTCGAAATAGAGCCGCGGCCGCCAGCGCGCCACGGCGCTGGCGGTGCGGTAATCCGGCCAGCCCAGATGCGCCCCGATGATGAACAGCTCGGGGAAATAGAACGCGATGGTGTCGAGATAGATCGGCTGCATGCGGGCGCTGGAATAGCCGTAGCGCTCGCGCTTGATGCCGCGCGACAGCCGGGTAACCAGCGCCTCCTCGTCGGCGCCTTCGGGGATGGCCTTCCAGGCATCCTCCTTGCCGCCTTCGAGATAGTCGACCGGGCCGCCCAGGATGCCGGTATGGAACAGGATGCGGAGCCCCCGCGCCTGCGCCGCCTCGTAGAACGGGTAATAGACCGGATCGTCGTAGTTGCGCGATACGCCCGAAATCTTGATGCCGTGAAAGCCGCGCTGGTAGAAATCCTCGACCAGCGTCACCGGGTCCTTGTCGAGTTCGAGCCGGCCGAGCCCCACGATCAGGTCGGGCCGCCGCTCCAGCGCGCCGGCCAGCGCATCATTGCCGCGGCCGGGATTGGCGAGCAGCGCAACCTTCTCGATCCCCGCTTCCTCGCAGGTATCGGACAGCGCCTCGAGGAAGCCGATCTCGGCGCCGCGCGAGAACAGCTTGTCCCAGAAGCCGTAGTGAACGTGTGCATCGAAGACGCGCATGGGTCAGATCCGTTGCTAGAGCAATCAATGGCTTCAAGCGTTTCGTCGAAACGCTCCGGAAAATGGCCGGGGCGCGAGCGTCCCGGCCGGCAGAGTGGCCTGCCATGTGCTACTTGGCGAGTTCGGCATTGACCTTGTCCTTGATGCCGCCGAGCGCGTCAGCCGCCGTGCTTTCGCCGTTCCACACCAGGTCCAGCGCCGGCTGGATATAGAGGTTGGAGAGATCGACGAAGCGCGGGAACTGCGGGAACTGCTCGCCCACATCGGCTTCCCTGAGGAACACGTCCCCGAACGGCGCCTTGAACGCGGCCCGCACCGTCTCGTTGCCGGTCATCGCCGGCACCGCCGCCGCCTTGGCGCCGGCAAAGATCGACTGGCCCTCGGGCCCGGCGAGATATTGCAGGAACGCCCAGGCCGCTTCCGGGTTCTTGCTGTTGGCGTTGATGGCAAAGCCGGCGCCGCCGGTGCGGTTCGAATGGATGCCGGTCGGCCCGGCCGGCAGGTTCGCCACCGCCCACTTGAACGGCACATCGGCAAAGGTGCCCAGCCGCGACGGGTTGGTGATCACCATCGCCGCCTGCCCGCTCGAGAACAGCTGCGCGGTACCGCCGGCCTGCTCGGCCTCGAGGAAGTTCGGGGTGACCTTATCCTTGTTGATCAGGTCGCCGATATACTGGATGGCTTCCACCGCCGCCGGCTCCGCCAGCAGGAACGTCGTCGGCTTCAGCGGATCGTCGAACACCTTGCCGCCGTTCTGCTGCACCCAGGTCGCCCAGTCGTTGGATTCGAGCGCCAGACCGTAGCGGGTGATGCGTCCACCTTCATTGGTGGTCAGCTTGATCGCCGCATCGCGCAGGTCCGCCCATTTCCAGTCGGCGTTCGGGTAGGCGACGCCGGCCGCGTCGAACGCGTCGGAATTGTAGTAGAGCGCGCTCGGCGCGCTGTCGCGCGGGATCGAATAGAGCTTGCCCTCAAAGCTATGGGTGAGGAGCGAGCTCGGCACATACTCGTCGATCGGGAAGCCGCTCGCCTTGATCAGGTCGTCGAGCGGCGCCAGCGCGCCGCGCGAGGCATAGCTCGGCACATTGGTGATGAAGAACACGTCCGGCCCGGCACCGGCGGCGAGCTGGGCATCGAGCCGGGTGAAATAGCCCGACCAGGGAGCGTGCTGGATCTCGATCTTCACATCGGGATGGGCCGCCTGATACTTCGAGACGATTTCCTCGAATGGCGGCAGTTCCGGCGGATCGCCCCAATATCCAAAAGTAATCGTCGACTGCGCCAGCGCAGGCGAAACCAACCCTAAAGCAGCGACGGCGTAGGCAAGCCACTTCTTCGTCATCTCGGACTCCCTTGTCTGTGGTCTGTGTTTATTCTCTACAAATCCTATAGACAATCACTACTAAGATAGCGCCGGGCTTACGAGGCTGTTTCGAGAAACATCTTTCCCCTGCCCTGCTCCCCGGCGAATTTTTTGAGCGCGCTCAGCGTCGGCGCCGCCAGGACGCCGTAATCGGTGACCGACAGCGATCCGGCGAGCACGGCCAGTTCCGCTGCCTCCTCGGTGCAGCGCCCCGAGCAGAGCCCATAGAGGAACCCGCCGTTGAAGGTGTCGCCGGCCCCGGTCGTGTCCTTGACCGGCACCTGGGGCGCCGCGACCTTGATCCAGCGGCCGCGATCCGAGACCAGCGCTCCGTCGGCGCCGCGCTTGATGGCGACGATCGGCACCAGCTCGGCCAGCATCGCCGCGGCCTTTTTGGGGTGCTGCATGCCGGTGAGCGCCATCGCCTCGTCCTCGTTGGGCGAGAACACGTCGAGCAGGCTGAGGAACTCGCGCACCCCCGGGGTCTCGAGGGTGAAGTCGCCGCCGCGGCAATCGGCAAACAGCTTCGCGCCGCCGGCTTTCGCCTCGCGCATGAAGGCGAGCCAGGCCGGCTCGAAGCGGAAGGTCTGCAGCAGCCAGGTGGGGCGGACCTGGTCGAGCGTGCCGGCCGGCGGTGGCACGATCGCGCCGTCGCCATAGGTCAGGAAACCCCGGTCGCCGCCGCTCGAAAACACCGAGGTGACGCGACGCAGCGGTGTGTCGAGCCGGTTGAACAGCATGGGGCTCAGCCCGTCGCGGGCCGCCTGCTCCAGCACCAGGGCGCTGAACAGGTCGGTGCCGAAATCTGCCGCCCAGTGGATGTCGAGCCCAAGCCGGGTCAGCGCCAGGGCGATGTTGTAGGTGCCGCCGGGCAGCACCGCGAGGTCGCGCGCCACCAGTTCGGCCCCGAGCCTGGGCGGCCCGGGCAGATCGGCAAAGATCAGGTCGCAGTAATATTCGCCGGTGAGCAGCACGTCGGCCGAGCGCATCACGACCACTCCCCGACATGGCCGGCATGGGCGGCGAGGAACTGCTCGACCAGCGGCTCGGCCCGCGAATAGGAGAGCACCAGCGGGTGCGCCACCAGCGCTTCCACCGCCAGCGCCCGGCTGCGCTCGGCCACCGCCTGAACCGTCAGGCGCTCATAGTGCTTCACCGAGTTGACCAGGTATCCCTGGGCATCGGGCATGGCGCCGATCGGCTGCGGCCGGATGCCGTGATGGTCGACCACGCAGCTGACCTCGACCACGTCGGTGTCGCGCAGGCCGGCTATGGCGCCTGCATTGGGCACGTTCAACCCGGTACGGATCGGCGTGCCGCCCTGCAGCGCCTCGATCAGGTCGAGCGCCACCCCGGCATAGCCTTCGCCGTCATGCGTATCGGCCGCCGCGGCCACCGGCTCGGCATCGTCATGCGTATGCTGCATGTAGCTCGCACTGCGCTCGCGCTCATAGGCGAAATAGATATCGAGCGCCTGTGCGGGGTCGGCTAGCAGCTCGGCTTGGCGCAAGCGTGGCAACAGCTTCTGGTTGAGGGCGCGGATCTCCTCGCCGCGGGTCGGCCCGGCCGCACCCGCCGCCACCGCCTCGTCGGCATAATAGTAGTAATAGAGATACTCGTTGAGCCACATGCCGTGCCGGCGCACCACGTGCGGCGCGAACACCCGCTGCACCGTGCCGGCGAGAAAATGGTCGTCGGCCAAGGCATCGGGCAGCACGTCGCGCCCCGCCACTTCGGCGCGACGGGTGAACGACAGGTGGTTGAGCCCGAATACCTCGGCCCGCACCGCCCGCTCGGGCAGCCGCAGCCACTTGGCGATGGCGCTCTGCGCGCCATTGGCGCTGTCGCAGATGCCGACGCTGCGCGTGTAGCCGGCGTCGCGCAGCGCCTGGGTGACCAGCCCCGCCGGGTTGGTGAAATTGAACAGCCAGGCTTCGGGGCTGACCCGTCGCAGCGTCTCGGCATAGGCGAGGATGGTCGGGATGCTGCGCAGCGCCATGGCGAAACCGGCAGCGCCGGTGGTCTCCTGCCCCAGGACCCCATGCGACAGCGCGATGCGCTCATCGGCGATGCGGCCATCGATGCCGCCCGGACGCACCGTGGTCACCACATAGCTGGCGCCGACAAAGGCGGTTTCGGCATCGGTGGTGGTGGAAACCTCCACCGCACCGCCGGCGCGCCGCGCCAGCTCGGTGGCCAGCGCCCCGATCAGTTCGAGCTGCGCCGCATCGACATCCATCAGGCAGATCTGGGTGAGCCCGGTCCGGGCGGCGCGACGCAGCGCCGAGTCGACGAATAGCGGGGCCCGCAGCCCTCCCCCTCCGACAACGACCAGCTTCACCCGGCGCCCCCTTCATTCCCGCAACTGATCATATCCAGTCATAATAGGTAGGCAAGATGGAATCGTACGGCTAAGTTTGATCGGCGGGCGCGGCGCCCGCTTCCAAAGCGCAATCAGTTCGGTTACCCCAAAGCCATGGCCAACGGCGTGACGCGCGACGATCCCCTACCGCTCTACAAGCAGGTGAAGGAACGCCTGCTGCGGGCGCTCGACGACGGCACCATTCCGCCCCGCGCCAAGCTCGCTTCGGAACGCGAACTGGTGGAGCTCTACGGCGTCAGCCGCATCACCATCCGCCAGGCCATGACCGAGCTGGTGCTCGAAGGGCACCTGCGCAGCCACCCCGGCAAGGGGTTCTATCCCACCGGCCGGCCCAAGGGCGTCTATGAACTGGAACTGCTGCGCAGCTTCACCGCCACCGCCGTGGCGCATGGCCGCCGGCCGGGCAGCCGGCTGTTGACCGCCACCGAGCTCGAGCCGCCCGAGGATGTGGCGCGGGCGCTGCAGCTCGCCCCCGGCGCGACGGTGATCTCGCTGCGCCGCCTGCGCCTCATCGACGACCAGCCGGTGGCCATCGCGCATGACTGGATGCCCGCGGCCATCGTCCCCGGCATCCTCGAACTCGACTGGACCGTGCCGAACAGCTCGCTCTATGCCGAGCTCGCCGGGCGCTATGGTCTGTTGCCGCAGCGCGGCCACACCATCCTTTCGGCCCGCCTGGCCGACGGCGAGGAAAGCCGCCTCCTGGAGCTGCCGCCGCCGGCAGCGGTGCTGGGGGTCGAGCAGATGGCCTTCGACGGCGACGAGCGCCCACTCAACCTCACCCGCTCCACCCACCACCCCACCCGCTACCCGCTGCGCCTCGACCAGGACTCACGCACCAGCCGCGCGCGGTAGGCATCGTTGCGTCCTGTCCGCACGCACCGGACGGCTCCCCCTTGAGGGGGCTTTGAGGGGAGGGCTATCGAGTATCCGGCACGGACCGGTGCGGGAAGAGCACCCCCCACCCTGTCCCTCCCCCGCAAGGGGGGAGGAGACCAAAACACCGGCGTCAGTGAGAGCGTCTCCCTCCCCCTTGCGGGGAGGGGACAGGGGTGGGGGTACTCTTCCCGCACCGGCTGGTCGGTCGCGTTGCAGCTGTATGCGATCCTCCCCCCACCCCCATGTGCACAAATGTCCTCGCGACAGGATTGAACGCGCGCCGTAGCAGATCGCGCTATGACGCAGGAAATGACGGAGGCTCGATCCTCCGTGTCCTGCCAAGGGGAGCGATGTGCACATGGACCGTGCAGCCTATTTCCGTTACGCCGGCGAAAACGCCCGCAATGTCGTGTTTCCGCTCGGCGGCATCGGCGCCGGTTCCATCGGCATCGGCGGCGATGGCCGGTTGCGCGACTGGGAAATCTACAACCGGCCCAGCAAGGGCAGCGTCAACGGTTTCTCGCATTTCGCCGTCAAGGCCGAACGCGACGGCAAGGTGCTCGATACCCGCGTGCTGCACGGCCCGTTCCAGGGCTCGCTCACCGGCGATCACCTGGGCAAGCACTTCAACTCGTTCGGCTTCGGCGTCCGCCGCGAGCATATGGCGGGGTTCCCGAGCTTCGAGAGCTGCACCCTTTCCGGTCCCTACCCCGTGGCGACGCTCGATTTCGCCGACCAGCGCTTCCCCGGCACGGTGAGGCTCGAGGCCTTCAGCCCCTACCTGCCGATGGAGAGCCGGCTCTCCTCGATGCCGGTGGCGCAGTTCGAGTTCACCCTCGAAAACACCACCGATGCCGCCATCGACTACACCCTGTTCGGCTGCCTCGGCTTCGAGTTCCGCGACCAGTCGGTGATCACCGTCAGCACCGCCGACGGCCGCACCACGCTTTCGGGCCACTCCACCTCGGACCGCAAGTCGATCCATTACAGCGAACTCAGCATTTCCAGCGACGCCGCCGAGACCAGCTACCAGCGCCACTTCTTCCGCGGCAGCTGGTTCGACGCGCTCGAGGTCTACTGGCAGGATATCAGCCGCCCCGGCCGGCTGAAGGATCGCTTCTACGACAACGGCACCGAGCGGCGCGCCCTGTCGAGCGGCGCGCTGGCCGAGCATTCGACGCTGGCCTGCCATCTCTCCATCCCCCCAGGCGAAAGCCGCACGGTGCGCGTCGCCATCGCCTGGTATGTGCCCAATGCCAGCAAATACTGGGTATCGAGCAGCGCCCTGATCGGCGAGCCCAAGGACATTCCCAGCGTCTGGAAGAACTATTACGCCACCCAGTGGTCGGGCGCTGAGGCGGTGCTGGCCGAAAGCTTCACCGAGTGGGACCAGCTCGCCGGCCAGACCCGCCGCCTCAGGACGGAGCTGCTGTCTTCCACCTTGCCCGACGCGGTGCTCGACGCTGTTTCGGCCAACCTCTCGATCATCAAGACCGCCACGGTGCTGCGCCTCGAGGATGGCACCTTCTACGGCTGGGAAGGCTGCCACCCCGATGCCGGCTCCTGCGAGGGCAGCTGCACCCATGTGTGGAACTACCAGCAGGTACTGCCTTTCCTGTTCCCCGACCTCGAACGCTCGATGCGCGAGGCCGATTTCACCTACAACCAGCGCCCCGGCTCGGGCGGCATGACCTTCCGCCTGTCGCTGCCGCTCGGCATCGGCGCTTCCGATTTCCGCCCCTGCGTCGATGGCCAGTTCGGCAACGTGCTGAAGGCCTATCGCGACTGGAAGCTCACCGGCGATCTCGCCTGGCTCAAGCAGATCTGGCCGCACGTCAAGGCCGCCATCGCCTATGCCTGGCACCCCGACAACTACGACAAATGGGACCCCGAGAAATCCGGCGTGCTCACCGGCCGCCAGCATCACACGCTCGACATGGAACTGTTCGGGCCCAACTCATGGCTCAACGGCTTCTACCTCGCGGCCCTCCATGCCGGCTCCGAGATGGCCCGCGCCGTCGGCGAAGCCGATACCGCCGCCGAATATGCCGAGATCTACGCCCGCGGCCGCAAGTGGACGCATGAGCACCTGTTCAACGGCAGCTATTTCGTCCAGCAGGTCGATCTTGCCGACAAGACCCAGCTCGCCCCCTACGAGGTCGACCGCGGCCATTTCGTCCGCGGCTCGATCTACGATCTCTACTGGTCCGACGAGCATGGTGAGGTGAAGTACCAGATCGGCGAAGGCTGCGAGATCGACCAGGTGCTGGCCCAGTGGCATGCCGGCCTCTACGGCCTCGGCGATATTTTCGAGCCCGAGCAGTTCGCCTCGGCGGTGCGCGCCATCTATCAGCACAACTTCAAGCGCCGGCTCGGCGACGAGGCCAATCCGTGCCGTGTCTTCGGGCTCGAGAACGAGGCGGGCACGCTGATGTGCGCCTGGCCGGCCGGCGCCGAGCGCCCGGCCATCCCGGTGCCCTACAGCCAGGAGACCATGCACGGCTTCGAATATGCCTTCGGCAGCCAGCTGATGATGATCGGCGAGCTCGACAAGGGCATCGAGGTGTTCGCCGCGGTGCGCGACCGCTATCGCGGCCATAACCGCAACCCGTTCAACGAGATCGAGTGCGGCTCCAACTATGCCCGCTCGATGGCGAGCTATGCCGCCGTGCTGGTGCTCTCGGGTTTCGCATTCGACCTCAGCGAGGGTCGCATCGCCTTCGCCCCCAAGCTGATGAGCGGCGGTCGCTTCCGCTCGCTGTGGTCGACCGGCACCGCCTGGGGCAGCGTTGCCATCGATGATGGCGAGGCCCGCCTCACCGTCATCGGCGGCACCCTCGACGTCGCCGAGATCTCCATCTGCGGCGTGACCTTCAAGGCCGACGCCACCGACCATTTCGGCGGCAAACCCGAGCGGCGCGACAACCGCTCGATCTTCAACCCCGGCATGGGCTTGATGCTCCGCCATGCGGGGATCGCCGTCAGCAACCAACCGGACATCGCAAGCAACTAAGCCAGCGCCAACAGGGAGGACCCTATGCGCACCCGATTGACCCTCAGCGTCATGGCGCTCGCCATGGCCGCATCGCCCGCGCTCGCCCAGCCGGCGGCCGATATCACCGCCAAGCTCACTATCTTCCAGCCGGTCAACCAGCAGATGATCGACTCGACCGACAAGGCGATCGCCCGCTTCAAGTTGAAATACCCCAACGTCACCATCGAGCCGCAATTCGTGCCGCAGCCTTCGTGGGGCGAGTACAATACCTCGTTCATCAACCAGGTGGCGACCGGCGCCGCGCCCGACATCATGTTCTCGGCCATCGAAGGCTTTGCCGAGACCGCCAATCGCGGCCTGTTGCGCGATCTGGGCCCGCTCATCGATGCCGACCCGACCGCCAAGGCGGTGCTCGACGAGCTCGACCCGAACCTCCTCGACGGGATGCGCACCCGTTCCACCGGCCAGCTCAACTTCTTCCCCACCGAGTGGAACAACATCGTCGTCTATTACAACAAGGACATGTTCGATAAGGCCGGCGTCGCCTACCCCGCCGACGATTGGACCTGGGCCGATTTCCGCGAGACGGCGAAGAAACTGACCATCGCCGATGCCAATGGCAACGTCACCCAGTACGGCTATTTCGTGCCGGGCTTCAATTTCGGCCTCACCCCGTGGTTCCTCACCAACGAGGCGAGCGTGCTCGATGCCGACTGGAAGCAGTCGGCGGTCGCGACCGACAATTTCCGCGAGTCGCTGCAGTTCCTCCATGACCTGATCAATGTCGACAAATCCGCGCCGGCCTTCGAATCCGGCGTCGGCGACAGCAAGTTCGTCGCCGGCCAGGTGGCGATGTTCTCGGCCGGTCACTGGCCGATCCCCGAGATCCGGGCCAGCGGCCTGACCAATGTCGGGGTGCAGATCATGCCGGTGAACAAGGTCAAGACCACGGTGTTCGGCATTGGCGGCCTCGCCGTCACCAGCGCCTCGCAGAACCCCGAGCTCGCCTGGGAATTCGTCAAGGAAATGACCGGCAAGGAGTTCCAGACCGAGCTCGCCGATTCCGAGCGCTCCATCCCGTCCTGGCGCAGCCTCGCCACCACCGACAAGTACCTGTCATTCCCCGACAATGCCGCGATCTTCTATGGCTCGGCCGCCACGGCCAAGCCCGTCGCCTCGCCGCCCAACTTCGCCCAGGTCGAGGAAATGACCATGCGGCATGTCGGGGCCTACCTCAACGGCAACGAGGATCTCGACACCACCATCAGCGGCCTCGACAGCGAATTGTCGCGCGCCATGAAGCGCGCCTACAACTGACGATGCCCGGGAGCGCCCGACCGGGCGCTCCCTCCCGCCACCGGGGAGGACACCATGGCAACCCTCAGGCAACGCGAGACGCTGGCGGCTTACGGCTTCCTGGCGCCTGCCTACCTCATCTACCTGCTGTTCCTGGCCATCCCGCTGGTCGCCTCGCTGCTGCTCTCGGTGCTCGAGGTCGACCGGCTGACGCTCGCCACCAAATTCGTCGGCTGGTCGAATTTCGACTGGGTGCTGACCGATCCGCGCTTCTGGAAGACCTTCGGCAACACCTTCTACTTCATCGCCCTCGCGGTCGTGGGCAATGTCGGTCTCGGGCTGGGGCTCGCCGTGCTGCTCGACCGCAACATCCCCGGCCCCCTGCTCTACCTGTTCCGGCTCGCCTATTTCCTGCCGGTGCTGGTGTCGCTGGCCTTCGTCTCGTTCATCTGGCGCTTCATGTTCTCGTTCGACCTGGGCGCCATCAACTACTACATCCGCATGCTCGGCCTGCCGGCGATCGGCTGGCTGACCGACAAGAACGTCGCCATGCTGTCGATCGTCATCATCGACGTGTGGAAGAATGTCGGCTTCTTCGTCATCATCCTGCTCGCGGCGCTGCAGGGCGTGCCGCGCAACCTGATGGAAGCCGCCCGCATCGACGGCGCCTCGCCGTTCACGACGCTCAGACGCATCAAGCTGCCCTATATCGCCCCGGTGATCCTGTTCTGCGTCACCTACGCCACCATTGGCGGCCTGCAGGTCTTCGATTCCATCAAGATCATCACTGATGGCGGGCCGGGCGATTCCACCCGCTCGGTGGTGATGTACATGTTCTCCGAGGCCTTCAGCGCCGGCGAGCTGGGCACCGGCGCCGCCTCCGCCCTGACCCTGCTCATCGTCATCGCCATCGTCACCGCCATCCAGCTGACGCTCGGCCGTCGCTTCGCCGGGAGATAGCCATGAGTATTGCCCAAGCCAACGTCACCGCCCGCGTCTACTCGGCCACCCGGGTCATCGACTGGCGCAACCTGCCGGTGATGCTCATCCTCGGCATCGGCGCGGTGTTCATGCTGCTGCCGTTCCTGTGGATGTTCGCCACCAGCATGCGGCCGGCCAGCGAGGCCTACCAGCTGCCGCCGAGCTTCCTGCCGAGCCGGCTCAACTTCGATGCCTATGCCGCGGTGCTGAACTCGCCGCTGCGGTTCCTGCGCATGTATCTCAACAGCTTCATCGTCGCGGCGGCCACCACCATCGGCGTGGTGGTGAGCAGCGCCATGGCGGCTTTCGCCTTCTCGCGCCTGCGCTTCCCCGGCAGCTCGCTGCTGTTCGGCCTGCTGCTGGTCGGGCTGATGGTGCCGAGCGCCCTGGTGGTGATCCCGCTGTTTTACGGCATGGCCGCGGCGGGGCTGCTGGACAGCCTCTGGTCGCTGATCCTGCCCGGGCTCGCCTCGCCGCTCGCCATCTTCATGATGCGCCAGTTCATGGAAGGCCAGCCGCGCGAATATGAAGAGGCCGCCTTCATCGACGGCGCCAGCTACTGGACCATCTTCTGGCGCATCTCGCTGCCGCAGATGGGCCCGCCGATCGCCGCGCTCTCGATCATCGTCTTCACTTCGAGCTGGAACAACTTCCTGTTGCCGCTGATCTTCGTCAGGAAGTTCGACGTCATGACCCTGCCGGTCGGCCTGCTCGGCCTGTCGGATTCCTTCGGCGCCCTGTCGCTGTCGGTTATCATGGCCGCCGTGACCATGTGCGTGCTGCCTCTGCTCGTGGTGTTTCTCGTCGCCCAGCGCTTCATCGTCGAGAGCATCGCCAGCACCGGCATCAAGCGTTAGCGGAGTTCATCATGCTCGGATCGCAGATCCTCGACCTCAACACCTCGATCAGCGGCGCCGATATCGGCGTGCCCGAGATCAAGACCTTCGGCTTCGCCACCTTCCAGAAGGCGATGGCCACCACCGACAGCTGGACGTCGCATGGCGGGCCGGAGCTGGTCTTCGTCATCGAGGGCGAGGCCTGCTGGGAGCTCGAGGACGAGGCGCTGGTGCCGGTCTCGGGCGGCCAGTTCGCGCTGTTTCCGGCAGGCAAGAAGCACCGCATCGTCAACGGCCTCTATCCGCCCAGCCACTCGTTCTGGATCGTCATGGCCAGCGCCGGCAACGTCGCCGATCCGGCGCTCCTGACCCGCGAGGGGTTCCGCGACTTCCAGAACTATCTCGGCCGCCGCGGGCTGACCCATGACATCGAGGCGCGCTGCATGGATGCCATCGGCGAATTGCACCGGCTGGTCAGCGATCCGCGCATCTATACCGGCTCGAGCCTCCTGATCGCCGAAATGCGGGCCGCCCTCCATACCGTGCTGATCGAGGCCTGGAAGGCGCAGGACAAGAAGCTCGCCGATCGCGACAACAGCGCGCTGATCGACGATTTCCTCGAGGTGCTGCATTCCGACCCCGATGCCGAGCTCAATATCGGCGAAGTGGCGACCCGGCTCGGCTTCTCGCGCAGCTACCTGCACAACCGTTTCCGCAAGGAAGTCGGCATGTCGCCCAGCGATTACGCCCAGCGTCTCAGGATCAAGCGCTGCTGCACCCGGCTCGCCACCACCAGCGAGCCGGTGACCGATATCGCCGTCGAGTTCGGCTTCGGCAGCTCGCAGTACTTCTCGCGCGTGTTCAAGAAATACCTCGGCACCACACCAACCGAATACCGCCAGCAGATGGCGATCAGGGAGCACTGACATGGCCACGCTCGCCCTTCGCGATGTAAGAAAATCCTTCGGCAAGCACGAGGTGATCCACGGCGTCAGTCTCGACGTGCAGGATGGCGAGTTCGTCGTCTTTGTCGGCCCCTCCGGCTGCGGCAAATCCACCATGCTCAGGATGATCGCCGGGCTCGAGACCATCACCGAGGGCCAGCTGCTGATCGACGGCGCGCTGATGAACGAGGAGACGCCGACCCGGCGCGGCATCGCCATGGTGTTCCAGAGCTACGCGCTCTACCCCAACATGACGGTCTACCAGAACATGGCCTTCGGCCTCGAACAGGCAAAGCTGCCCAAGGCCAAGATCCGCGAACTGGTGCTGGAAGCGGCCCGCACGCTGAAGATCGAGCCGCTGCTGCAGCGCCGCCCCGGCCAGCTCTCCGGCGGACAAAGCCAGCGCGTCGCCATCGGCCGCTCGATCGTGCGCAACCCGCGCATCTTCCTGTTCGACGAGCCGCTCAGCAATCTCGATGCGGAACTGCGCGTCCACATGCGGGTGGAGATCGCCAACCTCCACAAGCGCATGGGCCGCACCACCATCTACGTGACGCACGACCAGGTCGAGGCGATGACGCTGGCCGACACCATCGTGGTGTTCAACGAAGGCCGCATCGAGCAGGTCGGCACGCCTTTGGAGCTCTACAACAAGCCGGCCAACCGCTTCGTCGCCGGCTTTCTCGGTTCACCCAAGATGAACTTCCTTCCCGGCCGGGTGGCCGACGGGTCGGTCGTCGAAGTCCCCGGCGGCCGCCTGCCGCTGCCGCAGCCGGCGCGGCACGGCGACAGCATCGAGATCGGCATCCGCCCCGAACATCTCGAAGTGGTCGCGCCCGAGGGCGCCGCGGCGCGGGCCCGGGTGCAGTTCACCGAGCAGCTCGGCGGCGAAACCTTCCTCTATTGCGATGTCGGCGAAACCGCCGAGCCCTCCCGCATCGTCATCAAGCGCCCCGGCCAGCAGCGCTTCGGCGACAACGAAGTAATCGGCCTCGCCATGCAGCCCTCCGACATCTACTGCTTCGACAGCAAGACCGGCATGTCGCTGGCGTGAACCGCTGACAGTGGAGTGAGTGCCTTCTCCCCTTGTGGGAGAAGGTGGCCGAAGGCCGGATGAGGGGTTCTCTCCGCGTACTCCAGTCGCTCGTCGCTTACGCTCCGAGCGCGCTACACTTCGTTGCGCGGACCCCTCATCCGGCGCTGCGCGCCACCTTCTCCCACAAGGGGAGAAGGCAAGAAGGGCTCGTCGCCAGCACATGCGATGGACTCCCCTCTGTACAGAGGGGACAAGGGGCCAACCCGCACCGGCAGCGATCAGCCCACCCGCCCCGCCGCCTCGACGATTGGCGCCACCGCGGCCGTGAGCCCGTCCGGCTCCAGCCCCGTCACCACCACGCCCAGCAGCACTGCGCCGATACCGGCGGCCTTGAGCCCAGCCATATCACCGGCGGTGAAGCGCTTCTGGCTCGGGGCGATCACCGGCCGACCCGATTGCGTGACGATCTCGGCGAACCGGGCGAGGTCGGCATCGTTCAGCGGCTGGCCATATTCGGCAAAGCGCCCGATCGAGGCCTCGACCATGGCGCCGGGAATGGCGCGGATCGCCGCGATATCGGCCGCCCCGCTGTCGCTGTCGAGCGCCAGGATCGGCTTCAGCCGCGATTGCAGCAGCTGCGGCTGCACGTGCTTCAGATAGATGTTCCAGCCCTCGACGCCGTAATCGGCCAGCGCCTCGAGTTCATCGAAGCTCGGCTGGGTTTCCTGCCCGCTCATGACCAGCATGGGTTTGCCGAGCTTGGCCAACGCTTCGATGAAGCCCCTCTCCTCGGCAAAGCTGCCGAACGTCGTGCCGCTGGCCGGGTGCCAGGCGTTGAGATGGAACTTGAGCCCGAACGCCCCGGCATCGACCGCCGCCTTGGCGAGCTCGAGATCATGCCGGCCGAGCGACACCAGCACCGGCAATTGTCCGGCGCGCATTGCAGCTTCGATCATTGGGTCAGCCCTTCAATCCAGTGTGAGCCAGCCCCTCGATGAACTGGCGCTGGGCGAAGATGAACACCACCAGTACCGGCAGCGCCGTGAGCGTCGCGGCCGCGAGCTGGGTGTTCCACATCGGCCCCTGGTAGACATCGACATACTGGGTCAGCGCCTGCGGCAGGGTGAAATTGGCAGGTGTGGTGAGGAACACGATCGGCTCGAGATAGAGGTTCCAGGAGTGGAGGAAGGTGAAGATGGCGACCGCTGCCAGCGCCGGCTTCGCCAGCGGCAGCGCGATCTGCCAGAAGATGCCGAAACGGCTCAGCCCATCGACGCGCGCCGCCTCTTCCAGCTCCACCGGCAGCGCGATGAAGAACTGCCGCATCACGAAGGTGGCGAAAACGCTGGGCGCGCCGAAGATCGGCACCAGGATCAGCGGCCAGTGGGTGTTCACCAGCCCCCATTTGAGGAACATCTGGAACAGCGGCACGATGGTGACTTCCGAGGGGATCAGGAGCCCCAGCAGCACCACCATGAAGATCAGGTTGGCGCCGGGAAACCTGATGCGTGCGAAGGCGTAGCCGGCCATCGAGGAGACCGCCATGGTGCCCACCGTGACGATCGCCGCGATATAGCACGAGTTCCAGTATTGCTGCGCGAAGGGCTGCAGCCTGAACACCTCCGAGTAGGTCGACCAGTCGAAGCGCGACGGGATCACCTCGGGCGGAAAGGCGAAGATGTCGGAGATCGGCTTCACCGAGCTCGTCACCATCCACCAGGTCGGAAAGACGAACGGAATGGCCAGCACGCAGAGCAGCCCATAGAGCGCGACGCGGGCCCGCGGCGACAGGCCGCCCGGGGTGAGGTCAGTTTTCATAGAAGACGATCCGTTTGCGCATCTGCCACTGCGCGAAGGTGAGCACCGCGACGATCAGGAACAGGAGGATCGAGATGGTGGCGCCGTAGCCGAAGCGGTGGAACTGGAAGGCCTGCTGGTAGAGATAGTAGACCAGCACCGTGGTCGACATGCCCGGCCCGCCCTGCGTCAGCACCGCGATCTGCGCGAACACCTGGAGCGAGCCGACGATGGTGATGATCATGGTGAGCAGGATCGTCGGCGAGATCAGCGGCACGGTGATCGCGTGGAACTGGGTGAAGCGGCTGGCGCCGTCGACCCGCGCCGCCTCGTAGAGCTCGCGCGGCACCCCCTGCAGCGCCGCGAGAAACAGCACCATGTTGAGCCCGACATTCTTGAACACCTGCACCACGATCACCGAAGCCATGGCCGTGGGCGGCGAGCGCAGCCAGTTGGGGCCGGTGATGCCGATCAGTTGCAGCACCCCGTTGATCCCGCCATTGGCCTGCAACAGGAAGCCCCAGACGATGGTCCAGGCGACCAGCGACACCACCACCGGCGAAAAGAAGATGGTGCGGAACACCGTGATGCCCCTGAGCTTCTGGTTGACGAGGATCGCCAGCAGCAGCGCCAGCGACAGGTTGAACACCACCAGCCCCGCCGAAAAGATCGCCGTCGCGCCGAGCACTTCGCCGAGCGCGGGATCGGCGGCGAGCTTTTGGTAATTCGCATCGCCGACGAAGCGGAAGGTGCCGGCCAAGACGTTCCATTCATGCAGTGAGTACCAGACCACCAACCCGAGCGGGATGAGGACGAACAGCACGATGCCGACCAGTTGCGGCGCGATGAACAGATAGCCCACCAGACTATCCCGCCGCTCCATGGTCCAGAACGGCCGCTTGCGCGATCGGTCAGCGGTGAGGGTGGCAGTGGGCATTGGGGAGTCCTGTGTGTGTGGCTCCCCCTCATCCGCCCTGTCGGGCACCTTCTCCCACGAGGGGAGAAGGCCAGAGAGCCGAGATTTCTCAGTCAGGCCTTCTCCCTTGATGGGAGAAGGTGGCCGAAGGCCGGATGAGGGTGGGGCCACACACCGCGGCCCCACCTCGGGTGGGCAAGTGCCCATCACAGCATCGGCTGGATCCGGTCGCACACCGATTTAAGCACTGCCGGCACGTCGGCCTCCGGCACCCATAGCGCGTCGAGCGCAGCGCGAGCCGTCTGCTGGATTTCGGCGAACCCGGCATGCCCCGGCTTCACCTTGCCGGTGGCGATGCCCTTGATCACCACGTTCTCGATCTGGGTCGCCGAAAGCAGGGGGTTGGCGGCGCCGAGCACTTCGGCGTTGAGCAGGCTCGAGCGCGGCGGCGGGAAGAACGCCGCCAGTTTCTTGGCATTGTCGGGGCTGGTGAAGAAGGCGAGGAAGTCGGCCGCCACTTCAGGGTTCTTGCCCGAGGCGAAGACGCCGATGCCGGCCTGCCCGATCACCGCATATTCGCCCGCCGGGCCCGACGGCAGCGGCACCAGGTCCCAGCTGAACGGGTTTTCCTTGGGCAAGAGCGAGGCCCGCGAGATCTGCGTGATGGTCATCGCCGCGTCGCCGGCGAAGAAATCGGCGGTGACGCCCGGACCGGGGATCGCCTTGTCGGTGAAGATCGCCTTGTGGATGAAGCTCATCGCATCGACCATCGGCTGCTCGGTGAACGTGCAGGTCTTGCCGTCGGCGCTCCACGGCGAGGCGCCCCAGCCGTTCCAGATCGAGGCCAGGTTGTCCCACACCTTGTAGTCGAAATCGCGGACGATCAGCCCCTGCTTGCCCGCCGCGGCGACGGCGGTGTTGATCGCCTCGGCCTTGTCCCAGGTCCACTCCCCCTTGGCGATCAGATCTGCCGGCGTCTCCTGCCCGGCGGCCTTGATCACGTCGTTGTTGACGAACATGCCGAACGGCGAGGTGGAGAACGGATAGGCGTAGATCTCGCCGCCGGCCGTCCACAGCGCCAATGCGCTCTCGGTGACATCGGCGAGGTTGTAGTCGGGCGCCGCCTCGAACGTCGCCTTGAGCGGCGCCAGCGCGCCCGAGCTGACGAAATCGCCCGCCGTGGTCTCGAGGATCCAGGCGAGATCGGGGGCATTGCCGCCGGCGATCTGGGTGGTCAGCGTCGTGGTGTAGCCGTCAAAGGGCAGCGAGTCGAAGCTGACCTTCACGTCCGGGTGCTGCGCCGTGTAGGCGGCGCCGATCTCGTTGAACAGTTTCAGGTGCGCCTCGTTGGCGCTCCAGATCGCCATGCGGATATCCACCGCCAGCGCCGGCACGGCAGCCATCGGGATGGCAATGCCGGCGGCGAGCGCCGCCAGCTTCAGGTTGAGCAGTTTCATGGTTTCCTCCTTGTCGTACTCGGTTCGTCGTTGAGTGGTCGCCGTTTTCCGGTCTTTTTCAGTAGCCCCTGACGTCGGGCCAGCGGGTCTCGATGCCCTCGGCATAAAGCCCGGCCTGGAAGTCGGAGAGCAGTGCATCGTCGGCCTGCACCTGGTGCGGCGTGACGCCGTGGTTCAGGCAATAGGCGGCAAGCAGCCCCGCCACTTCGCCGATGTTCCACTCCACCGGATGCAGCCGGTAGCAGCCATTGGTGATGTGGGTGGTGCCGATGGTCTTGCCGGCCGGGATCAGGTTGCTGACCCGCTCCGGCAGCAGCGCGCCGAGCGGGATCTCGAACGGGCACGAGGCCACGTCGATATAGTTGTCGCCGCCGGTCGAGGGGTGGAGGTCGATGCGGTACATGCCGATGCCGACGCTGTCGCGATAGTTCACCGCGCCGCGCTCGCCGCGCACCTCGTAGGAGAGATCCTGCTCGACGACGGTGGTCACCGCCCTGATGCGGCGGCTCTCGCGGATATAGGGCGCCATGGCGAGGCCATGGTTGGTGCCGGTGATATCGCCGCGCAGCCGCAGGCCGGGGAACCCCTGCCCGCCATCTTCGCGCGGCGCTTCGGTCTGCAGCCAGTAGAACACCGAATAGGCGAGGTCGGCCGCGTCGCGGATGCGCTCCTCGTACACCGCCTCGGGCACGTCGATGATCGGGTGCTCGAAATAGTCGAGCATCGGCCAGTTCACGAGGCAGATATCCGAGGCGTAGGCGCCGGGAACAAAATTGCGCCGCGCCGCGATGCGCCTGAACGTCCAGAGGTTCCCGTCGCCGGGGTTCTTGCGCTGATCGGCATCGACCAGGGTCGGGTCGTCATCCGGGTTGGGGGTGAAGCTGCGCACCGTGGTTTCGAGCGTGCGCGGATGCGGCGCGACGAAGCCGATCAGCGGCCCGCCCCAGAAGCTCGGGGTATAGCCGCGCCACTTGTCGTAATTGCGCGGCTTGTCGCCCACCTGGTTGCCATCGACATGGTCGATGGCAAAGCAGATCGACACCGCCTGCGAGTTGGTCGGCTGCGCCTCGGCCGGCGCCGACGGCTCGCCGGTGTCGCGCTGGCTCTCGAAGCCGGTGACATATTCGGTGCCGGTCATCGGCAACAGGTCGCCGAGTTCGGTGGCCTCGATGATGTATTTGCCGGTAACGACGATGCTCTCGCCGCTGTCGCGATGCCTGAGCGTCACCGCCCGCACCCGGTCGCCGTCGACTTCGGCGGAGATCGGCTTATAGGGCTGCAGCACCGTCAGCTTGCCGCCGCCGCGATACGGCATCAGCATCGCTTCCATCACCGCCAGCCCGACGCGCGGCTCGTGGCAGAGCCGCGACACGAACCCGGCGCCGGGGTTGAGATCGCCCCAGGCCCGGCTCTTTTCGATCAGCGGGTAGTGGTCGCGATAATATTGCCGGATGCCGTTGCGCAGCGCCCGGTAGGAGCGCGTGATGCCGAACTGCTCGACCCAGCTATGCTCGTCGGGCGGCACGGCCTGGCTGGTCATCTGCCCGCCCAGCCAGTCGAACTCCTCCGTCATCACCACGCTGCGGCCCGACCGCAAGGCGCCGAGCGCTGCCGCCACGCCGCCGAGGCCGCCACCGATGATTGCGATATCCGCCGAATATTCTTTCACTTCAGATCCATTTGTCTTGTCGCGGCGAAGTCGGCTGAAACGTCTCTCGACTTTTCAGTTCGCCGCTTGTGTCAGTTGAATGGCGCCGAGGGTTTCGCCCTCGACCGGCTCGCACGGCAGCACCACCTGCTCGCCGGCCGAGCCGGCTTCGATCCGCTCGCACAGCATCTGCGTGGCGCGCCGCGCCATTTCCTCGCGCGGCACCGAAAAGGTGGTGAAACGGGTGCCCGACTGCATCGGCCTCAGATGGCTGCCGAGCACCACGATCGAGAGGTCGCCCGGCACCGCCAGGTTCTGCGAGCGCGCCGCCGCATCGACGATCACCGCGTCGGCCATTTCGGTGAAGAACACCACCGTGGCGCCCGATTGGCGGATCGCCTCGAGCATCGGCAGCGCCCTGCCCCCGACCTCGGCGATATGCAGCGCCAGTTCGGCGCGCGGCGCCAGTTTGGCGTCCGCCTCCCCGATAGCCGCGGCGAAACCGTTCCACCGGTCGACCGAGGATTCGGCGCCCTTGCTGGGGCCGACATAGGCGAGCCTGGTGTGGCCCTTGGCCCTGGCGCGGCGCACCATCTCGGCGGTCGCCGCGACGTAGTCGGCCCCGACATAGGGCACCGGTGCGCCAGCCGGGCCGCCAATGGGATCGCGGCGGCCGACGGCGACGAACGGGTAGTCGCCCGCCACCAGCCGCTTCAGCTCGGCGCGATCGAACTCGCGGCCGAGGATCACGCAGCCATCGGCCAGTCGCAGCCTGTTGTTCTCGTCGAAAATCTTGCGCTTGCCGCGATTGGCCGGCGCCCCGGTGAGCAGCAGCAGGTCATAGCCCAGCGTCTGCGCCGTCTCCTCGATGCCGAACAGGAACGGCGCGAAGAAATCCGCCTGGGCGCTCGGAAACGCCGGCTCGTAGGTGAACACGCCGAGGATGCGGTTGAGCCCCTTGGCCATGCGCCGGGCGATCGGATCGGCGACATAGCCGGTCTCCCTGATCGCCTTCTGCACCCGCTCGCGCGTCTCTTCGGGAATGCGCCCCGCCGCCGCCTTGGCGTCGTTCAGCACCAGCGACACCGTCGCCTGGCTCACCCCGGCAATCCGCGCAATATCCCGCTGCGTCAGCCGCCCGCCCTTCACCAAAACCCGCCGCCCTCCTCAAGGCTCGCTGCTAATACGCATTAACTGCTAATGCGTATTAGCGGGCTCTTCGGCGGAGAGTCAACGGCTTTGCGGCAGGCAAGGACTATCAGGTTGGGCTCCCCTCCCCCTTGAGGGGAGGGGTTGGGGGTGGGGGTGGTGAGGGACGCTCGGTGCTGACTGCACCACCCCCTCCCTCAATCCCTCCCCTCAAGGGGGAGGGAGGCGGGCCGGTGATTGTGGCCACATCTCGCAAAAACCGCGATGCCCACCTCCCCCTTGAAGGGGGAGGTGGGCGAAGCTTGGGAGCGTCAGCGACCTAGCGTAGCTCGGAGGGGGTGCGCGGCAGGCGCGATGCTGCCGACCCCATCACGTCTTCGGCAAACCCGGCGGGTTGGTGCGCGATTCCGGCAGCTTTTCCGCCTCGAGGCCCCAGCGGGTAAGCGCCTCGAGATATTTGCCATTGGCGATCAGCCCGTTGATGGCGGCGGTCAGTGCGTCGGCGAGGCCGGCGCCCTTCTTGGTGGCGACCGCAATCTCGGCGGTCAGCGGCCAGCCGCCATTGACGATGCCGACCAGCCGGGTGCTGCCGCTCACCACAGAGCGATAAGCGAGCTGGGCGTTGGGGTTGAACTCGACATCGGCGCGGCCCGATTGCAGCGCCAGCTGCGCCGCGGCGGTATCGTCATAATACTGGAACTCGGCGGCCGGCAGGCCGGCGGCGACATTCTGCTTGTCCCACTCGACGACGATCTTTTCCTGGTTGGTGCCGGCGCCGACGATCACCTTCAACCCGGCAATGTCCTTGGGCTCCTTGATCTCGGTGATCTTGCTCTCGTTGGGCACGTAGAAGCCGAGCACGTCGAGGCGATAGGACGAGAAATCGAACTTCTCCTTGCGCGCCTCGGTGACGGTGACGTTGGAAATCACCGCATCATACTTGCCGGACTCGAGCCCGAGCGGCCAATCCGGCCAGGCCACTGGCACCAGCTCGAGCTTCAGCCCGAGCGCATCGGCGATGATCGAAGCGGTATCTTCCTCGGCCCCCACCGGAGTGCTGGAATCGGTGGCATAGGTCGAAAGCGGCGGATCGCCGACGGTCAGCGCCACGGTGAAGACGCCCGCCTTTACCGGCTTGAAGTCCGGCGAGATCTTGGCGATCGCCTCGGGATTGGCTTCCGCCTTGGGGCGGGCAGCCTGTTCGGGCGTGAGGTCGAAGCCGCCTTCGGCAAAGGCCAGGCTCGAAGCGGAGAACAGCAGGCCGGCGGCGAGAAGGCCGGCGGCTGCCTTGCGGATGAGGGTCATTTGACGCCTTTCTTGGATCCGATTGGGTGCGAAGAGGCTGGGCGCGCCCCGGTGGATCCCGCGGGCGACGCTATGCGTCCGGCGCTTCGCACTGTCGCCGGCGTGTTTCAGAAGGGTGGAGGTGGGGACATTTCACCGTTTCAAGCGAAACGGCGAAAATGCCCCGAGCTCAGTATTTCGGCAGGCCCGGCGGGTTGGTCCTCGCGGTCTCCACCGCCTCGGGCGTCAGGTGCCAGCGCTCCAGCGTCCTGGCGTAGCTGCCATCGGCGATCACCGCGTTCAGCGCCTCGGTCAGCACCGGCGCAAGCCCGCTGTCCTTGCGCGTGGTGATGCCGACCTCGGTGGTGTTGGGCCAGCCGGCATTGACCGTACCGACCTGGTGGATCGCCCCGGTCTTCAGCGCCTGGTAGGTGAAGATCGAGTTGACGTTGAAGATCGCGTCGACCCGGCCCGACTGGATGGCGAGCAACGCGGCCGGCGTGTCCTCGTAGTAGAGGATGTCGCTCGCGGCGAGCCCGGCGGCGACGTTCTCCTTGCTCCACTCGTTGATGATCCGGTCCTGGATGGTGCCCGAGCTGGTGGCGATCTTCAGCCCCGCCACATCCTTGGGCTCCCTGAGCGATTTGATCGGGCTGTCGGTGACGACGAAGAAGCCGTGCAGCCCCTGCCGGTAGGTCGAGAAATCGAACTTGAGCTTGCGCTCCTCGGTGACCCCGACATTGGAGATCACCGCGTCATACTTGCCCGAGGTGAGCCCGAGCGGCCAGTCGGCCCAGGCCACCGGCACCAGGTTGAGCTGCAGCCCGAGCTTCTCGGCGACCAGCGACGCGATGTCGGGGTCGGCGCCGACCACGGTGGCCGCGTCGGTGGCGTAGGTGCCGAGCGGCGGCTCGCCGGCCGCGGCCACCGCCACGGTAAAGCTGCCGGGCACCGCCCAGGTGAACGCGGCCGGCAGCTTCGCCGCCAGTGCCGGGTCGGCCACCACATGGATGCGGCCGGGCTGCTCGGGGCTGAGATCGAAGATGTCTTCGGCGGCGTAGGCTCCGCCGAGGCCGGCGGCGACGAGGCCACCGGCAAGCAGGAATGAACGAAGGCGCATTTGAGGAAACCTCGTTGGGTCAGAGGACCTTGGCCAGGAACTCGGCCGTCCGGTGGTGTGAGGGGGAGTTGAAGACGCGCTCGGGCGCGCCGGCTTCGACGATCCGGCCGTTCTCCATGAACACGATCTTGTCGGCGACCTCGCGGGCGAAGCCGATCTCGTGCGTGACGATCACCATCGTGGTCCCCGACTGGGCCAGCTCCTTGATGGTATCGAGCACTTCGCCCACCAGCTCCGGGTCGAGCGCCGAAGTCGGCTCGTCGAACAGCAGCACCTTGGGTTTGAGCGCCAGGGCGCGGGCGATGGCGACGCGCTGCTGCTGGCCGCCCGACAGGTGCCGCGGATAGGCTTCGGCCTTGTCGCTGAGCCCCACCCGGTCGAGCAGGTCGAGCGACAGGCTCACGGCCTCGTCATGCGCCAGGCCCTGGATGGCGATCGGCGCCTCGATGATGTTCTCGACCGCCGTCAGATGCGGGAACAGGTTGAAGTTCTGGAACACCATGCCGATCCCGGCGCGGCGCTTGCGGATCGCCGGGTCCTTCAGCTCGTAGAGCAGCTCGCCACGCTGTTCGAAGGCGATGATCTCGCCATCGATCGAGACGAACCCGGCATCCGGCCGCTCCAGATGGTTGATGGTGCGCAGCAGCGTCGATTTGCCGGCGCCCGATGGCCCGATAATGGCGGTGACCTCGCCCGGCTCGATCGCGAGGCTGACCCCGTCCAGCGCCTTGAAGTCGCCAAAGCGCTTGGTGACGCGGCGGATATCGATGCGGCCCACGTCATGGCTGTGCCGGTCGAAGGCGGCGAGCGGCGCCCGCTGCGTCACCGGGGTGGCACGCGCCGCGGCAATCGCCCTGGCGGTGCGGCCGGGGCCGAACAGCCGGCCGAACAGCGGCGCCTGCACTTCGCGCGTCGCCCCCTTGGCGAAATAGCGCTCGATGCCGAACTGCACGATCGACAACAGGCTCATGATGATGAGGTACCAGACCGTTGCCACCATCAGCAGCGGGATGACCTCGAGGTTCCGCTTGTAGATCACCTGCACGGTGTAGAAGAGCTCGGGCAGCGCCAGCACGTAGACGATCGAGGTGGCCTTGGCGAGGCCGATGATCTCGTTGAAGCCCGAGGGAATGATGGCGCGCATCGCCTGCGGCAGGATGATGCGCAGCGACTGCCGGCGCCACGAGAGCCCGAGCGCCGCCGCCGCTTCCTGCTGGCCCTGGTCGATCGACAGGATGCCGCCGCGGATGATCTCGGCCGAGAACGCCGCCTGGTTGAGGCTGAGCCCGATCACCGCCACCGCGAAGACGCTCAGCACCGAGGTGGTGCCGTACTGGGCGAACAGGATATCTGTGAACGGCACCCCGATATCGACCGTCGGGTAGAGGTAGCCGATATTGTTGAGCACCAGCAGCAAGACGATCAGCGGGATCGAGCGCAACAGCCAGATATAGGCCCACGAGAGCCCCGACAGCAGCTTCGATTTCGACACCCTGGCGAAGGCCAGCAGCCCACCGATGAAGAAGCCGACAATGCTGGCCAGCAGCGTCAGCCACAGCGTGCGCCCGAGCCCGACCAGCACCGCGGGGTCGAAGAAGAACTGGGCGAAGACGCCCCAGCCCCAGCGCTGATTGGTGAGGATCGAGTGCAGCGACACCGCGATCAGCAGCGCCGCCACCACGGTTCCCGCCACCCGCCAGGGGTGTTTGGCCGGGATCACGCGATAGCCGCTGGGGTCGGCGCGGCGCGAGACATCGAGGTCGGGGGCCGCGGAACTCACATCGGTCGTTGCCATGAGTGGTGCCTTCATTTCCTGATCATTTTATATAGTCTATCAAAATAATAGACTTATGAGTTTCACAGTCAAAGCACCGGCATCTGGAGTTCCGGCGCCGGAGAGTTTTGTTTGCCCACCGGGCTCATGGCAGGCGGACTATCTGTGCTCGGCGGTGGTGGGGCGTGGAGCCGCCCTCGCTTTCGCATATGGCACCGGGATGGATCGGCGCGGGAAGAACACCCCCTACCCTGTCCCTCCCCCGCAAGGGGGGAGGAGACCAGAACACTGGCGCTAGTGAGGGCGTCTCCCTCCCCCTTGCGGGGAGGGGACAGGGGTGGGGGTACTCTTTCCGTACCGGCTCGTCGACCGCGTACCGGCCGGAGCTTGTGGCACCGTCTCGGCCACAACCTCGATCTGCACCTCCCCCCTTGTGGGGGAGGATGGGAGGGGGCCGTCTGTCTCAGTCAGCACCAAGCTCATTCGGCAAGCTGGCGCTCGCGCGCTGCCTTCCAGCCGCCTTCGGGCGGTGTCACCAGCGTCGGCACATAGCCGAGCGGCGGGGCGACGAGATATTTCTCGAACGGCAGCGCCCCGTAGATTTCCGGGTCGGCATCGAGCTCGAACAGCGGCGTGTAGCCCGCGGCGAGGTAGAGGTCGCGCGCTTCCGGCTGCCGGAACCCGGTGGTGAGATAGAGCCGGACATAGCCCTGCTGGAAGGCCTGCTGCTCCAGTTCGGACACGACGCGCCGGGCCAGTCCCTGGCGACGATGGTTCTCGTCGGTCCAGATCCGCTTGAGCTCGGCGGTCTGGTGATCGAAGCGCTTGAAGGCGCCACCGGCGATCGGAAAGCCGTCACGCAGCAGCAGCAGGAAATTGCCGTCGGGCGGCGCGAACAGTTCGGCCGGATAACGGTTCATCTCCTTGTCGGCGCTCTCGCCGAAATACTCGCCATAGCGCCGGTCGTATTCGGCGGTCAGCTGGGTCACCAGTGGTTCCGCCAGAGGATGGTCGGGGGTGGTGTAGTAGAAATAGTCGCTCATGCCGCTGCCGCCTCCGCGTTGGCGCTCAGGAACTCCTCGACCAGTTCCACCCAGTAGCGGGCGGCGATGGGGAGGATCTCGTCGTTGAAATCATAGTGTGGACTGTGGAGGTCGGCGCTCGGCCCATTGCCGACGAACAGGTAGGCGCCCGGCCGCTTCTCCAGCATGAAGGCGAAATCCTCGCTGGCGGTGATCGGCGGCAGCGCGCCGACCTTGCCCTGCCCCAGCCGCCGTTCCGCCACGCCGCGGGCGAAGGCGTTTTCGGCCGCATGGTTGACCAGCACCGGGTAGCCGCGCGGCGCCGAGACTTTGGCGCTGGCGCCGAAGCTCAGGGCATGCGCCTCGGCCAGTGCCGCGATCCGCTGCTTGATCCGCTCGCGCACCGAGGCGGAAAAGGCGCGGACGGTGAGCCGCAGCTCGACGCTGTCGGGAATGACATTGGGCACGTTGCCGCCATGGATCGCCCCGACCGTCACCACCGCCGCCTCCAGCGGATCGATATTGCGCGACACGATCGTCTGCAGCGCCATGATCAGCGAGGCGGCCGCGACCACCGGATCGATCGCCTCATGCGGCCGCGCCCCATGGCCGCCCTTGCCGCTGATGGTGATGACCACCATGTCGACCGAAGCCATGGCCGGGCCGTCGATGAAGCGGAACTCGCCGGCCGGCACGCCCGGCCAGTTGTGCAGCCCGAACACCGCATCGACCGGAAAGCGCTCGAACAAGCCATCCTCGATCATCTTGCGGGCGCCGCCGCCATTCTCCTCGGCAGGCTGGAAGATCAGCCGCACCGTGCCCGAGAAATTGCGCGTCGCGGCGATCTGCTTGCCCGCCGCGAGCAGGATCGCGGTGTGCCCGTCATGCCCGCAGGCATGCATCACGCCGGGCGTCCGGCTGGCATAGGCGAGGCCTGTCGCCTCGGTGATCGGCAGCCCATCCATGTCGGCGCGAATACCGATGGTCCGCGCCCCTGGGCCACGCCTCAGCGTCCCTACCACGCCGGTGCCGCCGATGCCCGTCGCCACCTCGTAACCCCAGCCATCGAGGAGTTCGGCGACCAGCGCGCTGGTCTTTTTCTCCTCATAGGCCAGCTCCGGTTCGCTGTGCAGCCGACGCCGCAGCGCCACGAACTCGGCGGTGTCGGCCGCGCCGCTGCTCATTCGGCCGCCCCGGCCTTGGCCGCCGCCACGTCGGCGAAGCGGCTCACCGGGCGCGGCAGTTCGAGATGCTCGCGCAGTGTGTTGCCGATCAGCTCGCGCGAGTGGTAGCCGCGCCGCTGGAGGATCGGCAGCACGCCCGCCTCGAAGTCGTCGAGGCCCTGGGTGATGACCTGGAAGCCGAGCACGAACCCATCGGCCGCCCCCTGCTCCACCCACTCGATCAGCTTGCCCGCCACCACGTCCGGCGTGCCGATGAAATCGTTGCGCGGCGTGGTGTTTTCCAGCGCCACCTCGCGCAGCGTCTGGTTCTTCTCCTTGGCGATGCGCTTGATCCGGTCGGTGCCCGAGCGGAACTGGTTCTTGCCCAGCTCGCCCAGTTCGGGGAACGGCGCATCGAGGTCGTACTGGGTGAAATCGTGATGGTCGAAGAACCGGCCGATATAGCGTAGCGCCTCGGTGACGCTGACCAGGTCGCGGATTTCGCGGTACTTGCGCTCCGCCTCCTCGGCGGTCGAGCCGACGATCGGCGAGATGCCGGGGAACACCTTGAGGTCGTCGGCGCGCCGGCCGTGCGCCACCGCGCTGGCCTTGAGCTTCTGCGTCAGTTCCCGGTTCTCGGGGATCGAGGCGCCATTGGCGAACACCGCGTCGGCGTGCCGGCCGGCCAGCGCGATGCCATCGTCCGAGCCGCCGGCCTGGAACAGCACCGGCTGGCCCTGCGGCGAACGCTCGAGGTTGAGCGGGCCTTCGACGCTGTGGAACTGCCCCTTGTAGTTGACCCGGTGCAGCTTGGAAAAATCGGCGTACTGCCCCGTCTCGCGGTTGCGCACGAACGCATCGTCGTCCCAGCTGTCCCACAACCCCTTGACCACATCGATATGCTCGCCGGCGATCTGGTAGCGCAGCGCATGCTCGGGGTGCTTGTCGCGGCTGTAATTTTTGGCCGAGCCCTCGAGCGGCGAGGTCACGGCGTTCCAGCCGCCCCGCCCCTTGCTGATCGCGTCAACCGAGCCGAACTGCCGCGCCACGGTGAACGGGTCGGAGTACGACGTGGAGAGCGTTCCGACGAGGCCGATCCGCTCGGTGACCGCGGCGAGTGCCGAGAGGATAGCGATCGGCTCGAACCGGTTGAGGAAATGCGGGATCGACACTTCGTTGATGTAGAGCCCGTCGGCGATGAAGGCGAAGGCGATGCCGGCCGCCTCGGCCTGCTTCGCGGTCCGCACGTAGTAGTCGAAATTGACGCTGGCATCGGCCGGAACGCTTGGGTGCTTCCAGGCATTCATGTGCCCGCCCGGGCCCTGCAGCATGATGCCGAATGGGATGCGCTTGCTCATCTTGGAGATTTCCTTGGCTGGATCAGGCGGGAATGGCGACACGGCCGGCGGCGGCATGGGCCGCGGCCAGCAGCTCGACCGCTTCGAGCCGGCTGTCGCCCTGGTTGAACAGGTCGACGATGAACTCGGCGATGCCGAGCCGGTCGCTCAGCCGGTCGAGCTCGTTCAGCAGGTCGCGCGGCGCACCGGTGACAATGCTGGGGGTCGCGGGCTCGGTCCGGTAGTCGGCGACCCCGGCCTGACGCGCGAATTCCTTGGCCTGCTCTTCGCTGCCGACGGTCACGCTCTGCCGCCCGGCAATATGGAGCTTCAGCGGCCGGAACTTGTCGCCCTGCGCCCTGGCCTCGTTGCCGTCGCGGGTGAGGATCGCCGCGACCGCCACCACCGGCGGACGGCCGGTGAGCTGGCGATAACGCTCGACCGAGGCGGCGAGCAGCGCCTCGTCGCCATTGAGATGCCGGGCGAAGACGAACCCCCAACCCTGCCCGGCCGCCAGCTCGCCGCTGTCGACGCTGGCCCCCAGCAGGAAGCGCTCCGGCGCGGCTGCCGGCGCCGGCGTCGCCTTGGCTCGGTCATTCCCCTGCGTCCCGTCTAGGAACGTCGTGAGGTCGCCGAGCAGGCGATCGAAATCGAGCGTCCTCCCCGCCTCGCGCTCGCTTTGCAGCGCTTTAGTCGAGAACGGCAGGCCGCCGGGCGCCTTGCCGACGCCGAGATCGACCCGCCCCGGCGCGATGGCGGCGAGCGTGTTGAAACTCTCGGCCACCTTGTAGGGGCTGTAATGCTGCAGCATCACGCCGCCCGAGCCGATGCGGATGCGTCGCGTGCCGGCCAGCAGCCAGGCGATCACCAGTTCCGGCGCGGAACTGGCGAGCTCGGCGGTATCGTGGTGCTCGGCCACCCAGAAGCGGTGAAAGCCCAGCCGCTCGGCGGCCTGCGCCAGCGCCAGCGTGCGCTGCAGCGCCTCATGGGCGGTTTCACCTTTGGCGATCGGGCTCTTGTCGAGCAGGCTCAGTCTGTAGCTCATGGCGAGGGCCTCACGGATGGATGACAGGGATGCCGTGGCGCTCGGCGAGCGTCGCGAGGATGGCGCTGGCGCCGGCGGCGAAGGCATGGCCGTTGGCGATGCCGGTGGCCGAAGCGCTGGTCTCGCCCGCCGGCAACACCAGCACCGGCAGGGCCTGGTTGGCCTCGCCGATTGCCGCGATCACCGCCTGCCGCGGGCGCGGGAAGCCGATCCGTTCGATCGTCAGCTTGTCGCGCACCTCGGGGTGGTGCCCCAGCACCCCCTCGACCAGGGCGCCGTGCCGGCAGAAGAAGGTCTGCCCCGGATAGGCGGCATCCTCGAAGCTCGCTTCGAGCAGGTAGAGCGTGGCTTTTTCGCGTGCCGGCACCATGATCTCCATTAGTCTAGTAATTCTATGGACAATAGAGATACATACGCGCCAAAGCGAGGCGCCGGAGGCACAGAACTTTGCCTTCTGGGCGCATGCCGGGAAAAACTATGTCCTTTGCGGCGCTGGACGAGCCGAACGGCTTTCCCTCTGCTTGGGACGCACAATGAGAGGCAGGAATGCAGCAGCACATTGCAGTCATCGGCGGGGGGATCGGCGGCCTGTCGCTCGCCTGGGCGCTGGTCAGGCGCGGCGCCAGGGTCTCGCTCTACGAGCAGGGGCCGATCCCCAATCCGGTCGGCTCGTCCTTCGACGAACACCGCATTACCCGGCATACCTATGGCGGGCTCAGCGGCTATGGCGCGCTGATGCCGCATGCCTTCCGCACCTATGACGCGCTGTGGCGCGACCTCGGCGAGACCCACTATCTGCCCACCAACCTGCTCTATGTCGCCCGCCGCGCCTCCGACTGGTACGCCGCGACCTCCGGCGAGCTCGACGCCATGGGCATCGCGCACCGGTCGGTCTCGTCGGCGGAGATCGCCGCCCGCCTGCCGATGCTGCGCCCCGACGGCATCACCGAGGCATTCGAAGCCGAGGGCGCCGGCATGCTGTTCGCGAGCCGCATCGTCACTGCCCTGGCGCGGTGGCTCGACGAGGCCGGTGTGGCGCTCCATCCGCATAGCCGGGTGAGCGATGTCGATGCCGAAGCCGGCAGCTTCACCGTCAACGGCGAGCGCCGCTCGGCCGATATGGTCGCCATCGCCGCCGGCGCCTGGCTGCCGGCCATCTACCCCGCGGCGCGGCCTCGCCTCACCCCCTCGCGCCAGGTGATGCTGTATCTCGAGCCGCCCGCCGAGCTCGCCGCCGCCTGGGCCGCGGCGCCGGTGCTGGTCGACCAGGGCGTCACCCATGGCGGCTACATCCTGCCGCCGCGCGGCGGCACCAGGCTGAAGCTCGGCGACCACGTGTTCACCCGGCGCGGCGACGGCTCGGACGACCGCATCGCGACCCCCGAAGACGTGGCGGCGGTGACCACCGCGGCCGGCGAGATCTTCGCCGGCTTCGAGCGCTACCGGCTGCTCGAGGCCAAGGTCTGCTACTACACCGTCACCGACGACGAACGCTTCGTGGTCGAACCGATCGGGACCAAGGGCTGGCTGCTCAGCGCCTGCTCCGGCCACGGCTTCAAGCTGGCCCCGCTGATTGCCTCAGGGCTCGCCGATGCGATTATCGGCAAGCGCGATGCGGCAGAAGTGACGGCCTGGGCGGCGGGGAAGGGTTAGCGGCACCCACTGAAACCGGCAGTCGGCGTCCCTCTCCCCTGAGGGGGAGAGGGTAGTGCAGCTGGACCGATAGGTCCGTAGCGAAACTAGGGTGAGGGGTTCAGCTTCTCAGCGAGCGCCTATTGCGTCGCTGCCCCCTGCAATCCCCCCACCCTCGATGTCATCCCTGCGAAAGCAGGGACCCATTCATCAGCTGGCGCGGGCGGTGAGTTGGGTCCCTGCTTTCGCAGGGATGACAGCTGGTGGGTAGGTCCCGGGCCGAGCCCGAGCACCAGGTTGGCGCAACCCAATCGCTGGCCAGCCCCCTACCCCGCCGCCACCTGGCTTGCCCCATGAAACCCCACGGTGAACTCGTTCGACACCGTCTCCGACAGCGTCCGTCGCCGCGTATCGATCCCCAGCGCCGGGAACAGCAGTTCCGCCACCCGGTAGGCTTCCTCGAGATGCGGGTAGCCCGAGCCGATTACCAGCTCGATGCCGGCATCCTGGTATTCGCGCAGCCGCTCCGCCACCTGCTCTGGCGTACCGACCAGCGCCGTGCCGGCGCCGTTGCGCACGAGGCCGAGCCCGGCCCAGAGGTTCGGCGCCACCACCAGGTTGCCGCGACCGTTCTGGATCAGCTCCGACATACGGCGCTGCCCCACCGAATCCATCTGCTTCAGGAACCGCGCCTGCGCCACGGCGATCTGTTCGTCGGAGACTTTCGAGATCAGCCGGTCGGCCGCCGCCCAGGCCTCGGCCTCGGTCTCGCGCACGATGAAATGCAGCCGGATGCCGAAGCGCAGGGTCCGGCCCTTCGCTGCGGCGCGCCGGCGCACCGCGGCAATCTTTTCGGCCACCTGCGCCGGCGGTTCGCCCCAGGTGAGGTAGGTGTCGACCTGTTCGGCAGCGAGCTCCTGCCCGGCTTCCGACGAGCCGCCGATATAGAGCGGCGGGTGCGGACGCTGCACCGGCGGCTGGTCGAGCCGGCCGGCCTCGATGCGATAATGCTTGCCTTCAAAGCTCACCGTCTCGCCCGCCAGCAGGCCGCGGAGGATAGTGAGATACTCGCCGGCCTGCGCATAGCGCTCGTCATGCGGCAGGAACACGCCATCGCCGGCGAGTTCCACCGGATTGCCGCCCACCACCACATTGAGCAGCAGCCGCCCGTTGCTCAGCCGATCGAGCGCCGAGACCTGCCGGGCGGTGAAGCTGGGCAATGTCACGCCGGGTCGCACCGCCACGAGGAACTTGAGCCGCTCGGTGGCGGTGGTAAGGCCCGTGGCGATGATCCAGCCTTCCTCGCAGTTCTGCCCGGTCGGCAGCAGCACCCCTTCATAGCCCAGCCGATCGGCGGCCTGCGCGATCTGCAGGAAATATGGAAAGTCCGGCTGCCGTTCGCCGGTGCTGGAGCCGAGGTAACTGCCATCGCCATGCGTCGGGATGAACCAGAAGAACCGGATGGGGTCGGGCATCGATATCGCTCCGCTGTCAGGGAAGTTGCAGTCGTTGCTCCCCTCCCCCTTGAGGGGAGTAGAGGCTTCAGGCCTGGGTCAGCACCCGGTCGAGCCCGGAGAGCAGCCGGTAGGCGCCGTGCCAGTAGAGCAGCGGCTCGGCTTCGGTCCTGAGCGTCACGCTGTTGACCCGCCCGATCAGGATGGCATGCGAGTGCCGCTCGATCGCCTCGTCGAGCCGGCAGTCGATGCTCACCAGCGCATCGGCAAGCCCCAGCGCCCCGGAAGGCTGCTCCTGCCAGTGCGCCCCTTCATAGCGCGCCACACCCTTGGCCCCGCCGCGCCCGGCAAAGCGGTCGGCGACATGCGATTGGTCGTGCGCGAGCAGGTTCACGCAGAAGCCGCCATGTTCCCGAACGATCGGCCACGACGAGGACTCGCGGTTGAGGCAGACCAGCAGCGCCGGCGGCTCCATCGAGAACGACGACACCGAAGTGGCGGTGAAGCCGGTGCGCGCCTCGCCGGTGCCGGTGGTGATCACCGCCACCGCGCCGGCCAGGTGCCGCATGGCGCCGCGAAACGCCGCGATCTGCGCTTCGGTGATCGGGGCCTCGGCAAGCTGGGGATCCACGCTGCGGCTGCGCAACTCGACAACGGACATGGGCATGCTCCTAGTGGTGGCCCGACCAGCGGACGAAGAGACGTTCGACGAGCCGCAGCAGGGCTTCGAAGGCGAAGGCCAGCGCCGAAATCACGAAGATGCCGACGATGACGATATCGGTGACGAGGAACTGCGCTGCCGACTGGATCATGAAGCCCAGCCCGCGCGAGGCGGCGACCAGCTCGGCGGCCACCAGCGTCGACCACCCCGCCCCCAGCGCGATCCGGATACCAGTGAGGATCGACGGGATGGCGCTGGGCAGTTGCACGTGCAGCAGCACCGCCAGCCGGCCGGCGCCGAACGAGCGCGCCGCGTTGACCTGGCTCTCAGAGGCCGAGCGCACACCGGCCGCCGTCGAGATGGCGATCGGCGCCAGCATGGCGAGGGCGATGACCAGCACCTTGCTGCCCTCCCCGATGCCGAACCAGATGATGATCAGAGGCAGGTAGGCGAGCGGCGGCAGCGGCCGGATGAACTCGACCAGCGGATCGAGAATGCCGCGCCCCACCGGGCTGGTGGCGATGGCGAGCCCCACCGGCACGGCGACGAGGATCGAGAAGGCCAGCGCCGAAAACACCCGGCCGAGGCTGGCGGCGGCATGCTCGAACAGCGTGCCGTCGACGTAACCGGCGCTGACCAGCCGCCCGACCGCCGCCAGCACCTTGGCCGGATGCGGCAGGAACACCGGCGACACCCAGCCGAAGCTGGACGCCGCGAGCCACAGCGCCAGCAACCCCGCCGCGGTGAGCAGCGTCGCGACCAGCGGCGACAGCCGCACCGGCCGCGGTGCAGGCGCCGCAACCGGCGCCACCCGGATGACCTCTTCGCCCGCGCTCATGCCGTCATGGCCTCGTCGGCATGGATGGCGGCGATCAGCGCCTCGCGCGCCGCGATGAACTCGGGCGCCGCCTTCAGCGCCCTTGCCGGCTCGCCGGCCAGGTAGCGGCGCGAGAAGTCGAAATGGCGGTCGGCGACGATGCGGCCCGGATCGGGCGCCAGCACCACCACGCGGGTGCCGAGGAACAGCGCCTCCTCGACGCTATGGGTGATCAGCAGCACCCCGGTGCCGCTTGTCTGCCACACGGCGAGCAGCAGCTCCTGCATGCGCTCGCGGGTCATCGCGTCGAGCGCCCCGAGCGGCTCGTCGAGCAGCAGGAAATCCGGCTTTGCCGCCAGCGCCCGGGCGATACCGACGCGCTGCCGCTGGCCGCCCGACAGCTCCCAGATGGCGCGGTCGGTTTCCGCGGCGAGCCCAACCTGGCGCAGCAGTTCGGCGGCCCTCGCCCGGCGCTCCTCGCGGCCCACCCCGGCGAGCCGCAGCGGGAAGGCGACATTGTCGCGGGCGCTGAGCCAGGGATAGAGCGCGTCATCCTGGAACACCACGGCGCGATCGGCGCCCGGCCCGCCGATCGGCCGGCCACCGCGCTCGACCCGCCCCTCGGAGGGCGCGACGAACCCCGCCGCGAGGTTCAGCAGCGAGGTCTTGCCCGAGCCCGAGCGGCCGAGGACGGCGACGAACTCGCCTGGCGCCAGCGCCAGCGACACCCGCTGCAGCACCCGCGTCGTGGTGAGCGCGCCGAACCCCTGCCGGTGCGCATAGCTCAGCGAGACATTGGTGAGACGCAGCTCGGTCATGTCAGGGGTTCCGTTTCGAGGCCACCCGCCATCGCACAGGGGTGACGATGGCGGGCGCGAGGGCGATGGAAGGAGAGCACCATCTCCCGGTTGGCTCACTCGGCCGCTGCTGCGGCGGCGAAGCTGGGGTTCACATAGGCCGAGTAATCGGCCAGCGGCGCCGCGATCTTGCCCTGCTCGGCGAGGAAGGCGGCGGTGTCGGCAATCGCCTTCACCGTAGCGCCGCCCAGGTAGTTCGGGCCGGCCTGCTCGCCGAGCGCGGGGAACACATAGCCCTTGAGCAGCGCCGGCACGTCCGCCGCATTGGCGCCGGTGAGCTTGGCGATATCGGCGGCTTCGGCCGAGTCCGGCCCCCAGGCTGCGGGGTCGGCGAGATAGGCGGCATAGGCGTCGCCGGTCACCTTGACGAAGGCCTTGACCACATCGGGGTTGGCGGCGGCGAAGTCCTTGCGCACGATCCACGCATCGAAGGTCGGCCCGCCCCATTCGGCGACATCGCTCGAGTCGGCGAGCACCGTGCCGCCGCCCGCCTTGATCTGCTGCAGCACCGGATCCCACACATAGGCGCCGTCGATATCGCCGCGCTCCCAGGCCGCCGCGATTTCCTGCGGGCGGAGGTTGAGGATCTGCACCGAGGCCGGATCGACCTGCCAGTGCTTGAGCGCGGTGAGCAGCGAGTAATGCGCGGTGGAAACGAACGGCGTCGCGATCTTCTTGCCCGCGAGGTCTTCAGGCTTGTCGACGCCCTTCACGGCCAGCGCCTCGGCCTCGGCAATATTGCCCACCACGTAGATCGCCTCGATCGGCAGTTCCTGGCTGGCCGCCGCGGTCAGCGGCGACGAGCCGACATAGCCGATATCGATCGCCCCCGAGGCGATGGCCGCCACCACGTCGGCGCCGCCGCCGAACTGGTTCCAGCTGATCGTGGCGCCGGTGGCCTTCTCGTAAGCGCCCTCGGCCTGCGGCACCCGGCTCGGCTCGACGATCTGCTGCCAGCCGATCCGGAGCTCCACCGCCCCTGCCCCGCTGGTTGCCAAGGTGGCGCCCGTCAGCACCGCGGCCAGAATGAACCTGTTGAACATCATCGGTCTTTCTTGATTGGGGCCCTGCCCGTTGTCCGTCTCCCTAAAAGTTATCTAGTCTATAATATTAGTCGAGATTACTGCTTGCGAAGCGCGACCCAAGCGGAGAACAGAATTCCCCGATCGGCGGCTGTCGCAACATGACACCAGTGCTTGGGGCTCCCCACGCGCGGATGACAGTTTGGGCAAAGACCAGTGCGTTGGGCCTCGCCCCCCTCACCCCCGATAGCGCAGCGCCTCGACGAAGGCGGTGAAGGCCGGGGAGGGTTGCCGGCGGTTGGGGTAGTAGAGGTGGTAGCCCTGCCAGGTGATCGACCAGTCGGCCAGCACCTCCACCAGGGCGCCGCTCTGAAGATGCGGCCGGCTCATGAACTCGGGCACGAAGGCGAGCCCGTGGCCATCGAGCGCCGCGTCCAGCACCGGCAGGATACTGTTGAAGGTCAGCTGCCCCTCCACCCGCACGTTGAGATCGCGGCCATCCTTGCGAAATTCCCACGCATAGAGCGTCCCCGCAGTGGTGAGGCGCAGGTTGATGCAGCGGTGGTTGGTGAGATCGTGCGGCGTCTCGGGGGCCGCGCGACGCTCGAAATAGTCGGGCGTCGCCACCACGGTGAAGCGCCAGTCGGGGCCGATGCGCACCGCGATCATGTCCTTCGACAGCGCCTCGCCCAGCCGCACGCCCGCATCGAAGCGGCGCTCGACGATATTGGTGAAGCCGTTCTCGATGGCCAGTTCGACGCTGATGTCGGGATAGGCCGCGAGGAACGGCTTAAGCATCGGGCGGAACACCGCATCCACCACCGAATCCCCGCACGAAATCCTGAGCTGCCCGGCCGGCCGGTCGCGCAGCTCGCTGAGCGCCGCCACCTCGGCCTCGATCATGTCGAAATGCGGCCCCACCGAGCGCAGCAGCCGCTCGCCCGCCTCGGTGCAGGCGACATTGCGCGTCGTGCGCGCCAGCAGCCGCAACCCCAGCCGCTCCTCGAGCCCGCGCACCGTGTGGCTCAGCGCCGACGGCGTCACCCCCAGCCGCAGCGCCGCCCGGGTAAAACTCTGTTCGCGCGCCACCGCGAGGAAGGCCTGCAACTCGTCGATACGGCTTCGGGGCATTGCTGAATGAAGCTCACAACCACATGAAGATTACCCAGTCTAATCGCCGGGGTCGGCTTTCGCTAGATTGAGGCTCAGCTCATCAAACGCGACTTGAAAGGGAAACGGCCATGGAGATCTTCCGTGCCGGCAGCCGGCCATCCGGCAAGGGCCCGACCGATTGGTTCACCGGCGTGGTCCGCATCGACCCGCTGTTCAACCCCACGGCTCCCGAGCGCGTCCAGGGCGCCAGCGTCAGCTTCGAGCCCGGCGCCCGCACCAACTGGCACACCCACCCGCTCGGCCAGACCCTGCTCGTCACCCAGGGCGTCGGGCGCGCCCAGCGCTGGGGCGGCCCGATCGAGGAGATCCGGCCGGGCGACGTCATCTGGTTCGCGCCTGGCGAGAAGCACTGGCACGGCGCCGCTCCCACCACCGCCATGACCCATATCGCGCTGCAGGAAGTGCAGCTCGACCAGGGTGGCGTCGGCAAGGTCGTCGACTGGCTCGAGCCGGTCAGCGACAGCCAGTACGCGACCGCAAAGCCATAACGGCGCCGCCCTCCCCGGCGTCTTCAAGGATAGACCACATGCTTGCCACCATCATGCACGCCGCCGGCGACGTGCGCATCGAAACCGTCCCCGACGCCACCCTGGTCGAGCCCACCGACGCGCTGGTGCGCGTGGTCAGCGCCTGCATCTGCGGCAGCGACCTGTGGCCCTACAACCTGAGGCCGGCCGACGCGCCGCCGCAATCGATGGGACACGAGGCCATCGGCATCGTCGAGGCGATCGGCGCCGATGTGCAGCGGCTCAAGCCCGGCGACTTCGTCATCATGCCCTTCGCCCATGCCGATGGCAGCTGCGCCTTCTGCCGCGAAGGCCTGCCGACCTCCTGCGTGCATGTCGGCTTCTTCGGCAATCGCGGCCTCAACGGCGCACAGGCCGAAGCGCTGCGCATTCCCTTTGCCGACGGCACGCTCTACCCGCTCGACACGACGGCGCGGAACCTGGTTGGCGATGCCGGCCTGCTGGCCTCGCTCCTCACCCTCTCGGACGTGATGGGCACGGGCCACCATGCCGCCCGCGTCGCCCGCGTCACCCCCGGCGTCACCGCCGCGGTGATCGGCGATGGGGCGGTGGGCCTCTGCGGGGTGATCGCCGCGAAGCGCCTCGGTGCCGAACGCATCATCCTGCTGGGCCGGCACGACGACCGTATCACGCTGGCCCGCGAGTTCGGCGCCACCGATATCGTGCGCGAGCGCGGCGAAGCCGGCATTGCCCGGGTGCGCGAGCTCACCGGCGGCTTCGGCGCCCATGCGATCCTCGAATGCGTCGGCACCGGCGACGCCATGGCCACCGCCATCGGCATCGCCCGGCCGGGTGGCGCCATCGGCCGCGTCGGGGTGCCGCACTACGAGGCGATACCGCTCGCCGGCCCGGCCTTCTATAGCAATATCACCGTCGGCGGCGGTCCGGCTCCGGTCAGGACCTATATCGACGAATTGCTGCCCGACATCCTCGAGGGCCGCATCCAGCCCGGGCGGGTGTTCGACCAGGTGACCGACCTCGCCGGCGTCCCGCAGGGCTACCGCGACATGAACGAACGCAGAGCCATCAAGGTGATGGTGCGGCCGTAAGGCCGGCAAGGAGAAGACAATATGCTGAAGCGCAAACTCGGCCAGGGTTTCGAGGTCTCGGCCCTCTCGCTGGGCGCCATGGGATATGGCAATGCCCGCGACATTCCCGATCGCCCTCAGATGATCGCCCTGCTCCGCCAGGCCGTCGATCTCGGCATGGATTTCTTCGATACCGCCGAGGTCTACGGCCCGTGGACCAATGAGCTGATGGTGGGCGAAGCCTTTGCCGGCATGCGCGACAAGGTGAAACTCGCCACCAAGTTCGGCTGGGATATCGACCAGGTCACCGGCGCGCATCGCGGCGGCGTCAACAGCCGTCCCGAGCAGATCCGCAGCGCCGTCGAAGGCAGCCTCAAGCGGCTCGGCACCGACTATATCGACCTTTACTACCAGCACCGCGTCGACCCCGAAGTGCCGATGGAAGAGGTCGCCGGCGTGGTGCAGCAGCTCATCGCCGAAGGCAAGGTGCTGCATTTCGGGCTCTCCGAGGCCGGCGCCGCCTCGATCCGCCGCGCCCATGCGGTGCAGCCGGTCACCGCGCTGCAGAGCGAATACTCGCTGTGGACGCGCGACCCGGAGGCGGAGATCCTCCCCACGCTCGAAGAACTCGGCATCGGCCTCGTGCCGTTCAGCCCGCTCGGCAAGGGTTTCCTCACCGGCACCATCACCGCTGACACCGAGCTCGCCGCCGGCGATTTCCGCAGCCAGGTGCCGCGCTTTGCCGCCGAGGCGCGTGCCGCCAACCTGGCGCTGGTCGAGCTGATCCGCGGCGTCGGCGCCCGCCATGGCGCCAGCCCCGCCCAGGTGGCGCTGGCCTGGCTGTTGGCGCAGAAACCCTGGATCGTGCCGCTGTTCGGCACCCGCCGGCTCGAACGCTTCGAGGAAAATATCGGCGCGCTGCAGCTTCAGCTGACCCCCGCCGACCTCGCCGAAATCGAAACCGCCGCCGCCGCCATCCCGATCCAGGGCGAACGCTACCCCGAAGCGGTATTGAAGCGCTCGGGGCTGTAGGGCGGCTGGCCTCGATCTCTCCGTGATCCTCCCCCGCGGGGCGGGGTCACGGATGAGCGCATAGGCGCTCACCGTTGGGGGACCAGCGAAGCTGGTGGAGGGGGCGGCCAGACTAACCGGGACTCTTCTTCCCCCTCCACCGCCTTCGGCGGTTCCCCTCCCCCGCCCCGCGGGGGAGGATCAGGAGAGGCCGGTGCTACCCCCTACCCCTCGACCAGCACCACCTGCCACACCGCCAATGCCGGCAGCTCTGCCTCGGCAAAATCGCCGTCGGCCCGCACCGCCACATCGGTGAGCCGGCCGCCGGCATCCGGGTCGGCGACCCGCACCCGCGGGGGCCGCGTGCCCGATAGGCGGAAGCGCAGCGTGCCGGACCCGACCTCGCCCGGCGCCGCGCGCGCCGCGTCCCACAGCGTGTCGCTCTGTGCGGTGAGGTTGATCAGGTGGACGATCACCTGGTCGCCTTTGGCGACGATCCGCCGCCACACCGTCCCTGCCGCGGCGGTCTCACTGAGCCCGGCCCCGGCATAGCTGACATCGAGCTCGTTATTGTAGGGGCCGGCATAGGCGTTGGTGACGTCGGTCAGCTCGGGCGGCATCAGCAGCGCGTCGTGGACGACGAGGAAATCGTACCAGCGCTTCAGCAGCGCCGCGGTGGACGCCGCCATCACATGGTTGCGCACATAATAGGGGTCGCACAGCAGCCGGTCGGCCTCGCCCGCCAGCAGCTGCGTGCCGCCATGCGAAAACAGCGCCGCCATGGTCAGCGCCGTGGCGCGGTCCGCTGCTTCTGCCGGCGCCGTGTCATAGATGTGCTGGTAGGCCGCCAGCACCACCGGCTTGTCGCCGCCGAAGCCGCGCGCCCGCGTGACGGTGTCGGCGAGGTGCTGCAGCGTCAGCTGCGGCGCCCAGGGCTCGATATAGACCGCATCCTGCCGGCTGGCCGCGCTGCGGCGGGTGGGAAAGTCGTTGACGTTGTTGAACACCAGGTGCGCCGCGGGCAGCGCCTCGCGCACCGCGTCGATCAGCGTCACGAACGAGGCCCCCACATCCACCGCCACGCCGTCGGCGCGCTGCGCCCGCCGCGGATAGCCATACTGGTCGAGGTGGTAGCCGTCGAAGCCGAGCGCCGCTGTCGCTGCCGCGAGGTCGGCGGTGAAATGCCCGAGCCAGTCGGGCGCCGCCGGATCGAGGATGAACAGGAAATCGCCCAGCCCGTAAGGCGTGCCCGTCGCCGTGACCAGCGCCTGGTGCTGCCAGCGGTCCCATTCCTTGGGCCCCACCGCATAGACCGCGGCATAGCCCAGCGCGCGCGAGCCCGCCTGCTGCACCGCGCCGACCAGGGCGCGCACCGTCGCCAGCGCGATCGGCTGGTCCAGTGCATCGCGATAGCTCTCGCCGCCCCCCATCAGGTCAGCGTGCCGATAGGCCCAGTCATAGAACTGCACGCCCGTCAGGTGCAGGCGCCGCACCATGTCGATGACCCCGCCTATATCCTTGTCCGGCGCGTAGCTGGCAACGAACCCGTAGCGCAGCCGCCGGCGCGGCTCGGCCGCCACCTCCACCGCAGTGCCGAGGCCATCGAGCTCCACTCCATAGCCGCCTTCGGCCAGCGCCGGCAGCAGCAGGTCGCCGCCGCGCCAGTCGATCTCGGCGACCAGCTCGCCGAGATGAAAGACGCGCGCCGGCCCGGCCGCCACTGCGCCGCGCACTTCGATGGCAATCGGCTCGTGCGGGCGGAACGAGGCGCGGCGCGGCAGCAGCTCGCGTGATGAGTGGGGTGACATGAAAAGCTATCCCTTGACGGAGCCGGCGGTGAGGCCCTGGACGAAGTGCCGCTGGAAGGTGAGGAACACCGCAATGACCGGCAGGATGGCGATGATCGAGGCGGCGAACACCAGCCCCCATTGCGTGCCCTTTGGCCCCTGCAGCAGCGCCACGGCGATCGGCAGCGTCTGGTTTTCCGGCGTGGTGATGATGGTGAGCGCCCAGGCGAACTCGTCCCAGGTGGCGAGGAAGGTGAAGATGGTGGCGGTGGCGAGCGCCGGCCGGGCCAACGGCAGCGCCAGGTTCCAGAACCGCCGCCAGTGCCCGGCGCCGTCGATCTGCATCGCCTGGTCGAGCTCGCCCGGCAGCGCCTCGAAGAAGCCGCGCAGCAGGAAGGTGTTGAGCGCCAGGTTCCCCGCCACATAGAAGATGATCAGGCCGACCAGGCTGTCCAGCACGCCGAAGAACTTCGCCAGGACGAATTGCGGCACGATCAGCATCATCGCCGGGATCATCAACCCGACGAGCAGCAGGCGGAACATCAGCTCGCGACCGGGAAAGCGGTAGCGCGCGAAGCCATAGGCCATCATGGCGCTGAGCAGCACGGCAAGCGTCGTCGAGACGACCGCGACGATCAGCGAGTTGGCGAAATAGTGCCCGAAATCGCCGCGCAGCAGGATGCGCTCATAGTTGGAAAGCGTTGCCGGGTCGGGGATGAACTGCGGCGGCAGCTTCAACACATATTGCTGGCCCTTGAAGCTGGTCGACAGCATGTAGAGAAACGGCGTCACCATCAGCAGCGCGCCGAAAGCGAGGGTGACGAGCCTGAAACTCTGCGCCGGACCGGGCAGTTTGCGCGCGCTCATCGCGTCGCCTCCGGGTTGCGGAACAGCTTGAGCTGGATCGCCGACAGGCTGAACACGATCAGCGTCAGGATCACCGCCAGCGCCGAGCCATAGCCGAAATCGAGGAACTCGAAGGCCTGCCGGTACATGTAGGTGAGCAGCACTTCGGTGGCGCCGCCCGGCCCGCCATTGGTCATCACCAGCACCGAGGCGAAGACGTTGAAGCCGCCGATCACCAGCATGATGGTGACGAAGATCATCGCCGGCCAGATCGCCGGCAGGGTGACGGCGCCGAAGCGCTGCCGGCGGTTGGCGCCATCGATGACGGCGGCTTCCTCCAATTCCTTGGGCACCCCCTGGAGCGCCGCGAGGAAGATCATCATCGACCAGCCGATGCCCTTCCACACCCCTAGCGCGCAGATAGCGACCAGCGCCGTCCAGCGCTCGGCCAGCCAGGAGATCTTGTCGGTGGCGCCCAAGAGGTCATCGAGGGCGAAGTTGATCAGCCCGCGATCGGCGAACAGGTATTTGAACAGCAGCGACACCACCACCCAGCTGGTCACCACCGGCAGGTAATAGAGCACGCGAAACAGCGGCTGCGCCGGACCCTTGTCCTTGAGCAGCAGCGCCACGCCGAGCCCCAGCGCGATCTGTGGCGGCACCGTGAAGGCCATGTAGATGCCGCTGTTGGAAAGCGCCAGCCAAAAGCGCGGGTCGTTGAAGGCCCTGACATAATTGTCGAGCCCGAGGAATGTGCTGGCGGCGCCGGCGACGAGCTTCCAGTCGAAAAAGCTCATCTGGATCGCCTGCAGCATCGGGTAGACGATGCACACGAGGAACAACAGGAACCCCGGCGCGATGAACAGCGCCGGCGGCAGGTAGGTCCGCCACAGCTTCATTGCCCCTCCCGCCTGCCGCGACACCCCCGAGGGGTGCCGCGCCAGTGTCGGCCGGGCGCCGTCGCGGACCAGTTCCGTCATCAGAGAGCGCCGCTCAGCAGCGGGTCGATCTGCGCGGCGGCCTTGGTCAGCGCCTCCTCGACGCTGATCTTGCCCTCGAAGGCCGGCACCAGCTCGGCATTGAGGATGCCGTCGACCTTGGACGAGCCGGGGATGGCGAGCCGCGATTTGGCGGTCTTCAGCTGCTCGGCGAAGGGCGCGAGGAACGGCAGGATCTCCGCCTGCTTGTCGGCGAAGGCCGGGATCACCGTCATCTGGCCGGTCCTGGCCATCTCGATCTGGAACTGTTCGGACTGGGTGAAGCGGATGAATTCGAGCGCCGCTTCCTGGTGCTTCGAAGCGGTGGTGAGCACGATATCCTCGCCGCCCACCACGCTGATCGAACCGCCGGGGCCCGCGGGCACCGGCGCATAGACCGGGGTGAAATCCGGGTACTGCTCGGCCCAGATGCCGGCCATCCACGGACCATCGAGGATGGTGGCATAGTTCTCCGCCGGCAGCCCGTCCGAGGTGCCGACGGCGCCCTGGTTGCCGATGATCAGGTTGGGGATCTGCCCGGCCGTATAGAGGTCGACCAGCATCTGCACCGCGGCGACGCTTTCGGGGCTGTTGAGATAACCCGTGGCCTTGCTCAGCTCGGGATCGGTGACATTGCCGCCGCCCGACCAGATCCAGGGAAACAGGTTCCAGCCGCCCAGACCGCCGTCGGCGAACACCTGGATATCGGTGCCCTTGAGCTTGTCGGCCAGCGCCTTCAACTCATCGAACGTGGCGGGCGGCGCGCTGACCCCGGCCTGGTCGAGCGCCGCCTGGTTGACCACCAGCACGCGCGTATTGGTGTCGAGCGGCAGCCCGTAATACTTGCCCTTGTAGAGGTTGGTGGCGAGCGTTCCCGGATAGGTCGCATCGGCCAGCGCCTTGAAATCCGGCATCGCGTCGGACAGCGCCACCAAGACGCCCAGGTCGGCGAATTGCGGCACCCAGCCGAGATCGGCGCGCACCAGGTCGGGCAACTCGCCCCCCGCCGCGCTGGTGGTCAGCTTCTGCAGCAGCGAGTCGTAGGGCACGTCGACATACTTGATCTTGATGCCGGGATGGGCGGCCTCGAAGGCGGGGATCAGCGTCGCGTTCAGCGCGTCCTGCTGGGTCGAGTTGCCGCCATTGCCGTACGATCCCCAGAAGGTGACGGTGACGTCCTCGGCGAGCGCCGGGAGCGCTGCGAACAGCGCCGCGCCGGCGACCAGAGACAGCAACGCGCCGCGGCGCGTCGGGTGATAAGCCATGATGTTTCCTCCTCAGCGGCGAGCCTTGGCCGGCTCGTTCGAATTGTTTTATGGTGGAAATAATTCAGCTGTCAACGGCGATGAACGGCATCTGTTCTGACCTTATTTGTTCCTTGGCAAAACAAATATGATGCGCTAATCGGAGCGTTCGAGGAGAGCAGCAGATGCGCATCACCACCCCCAGATGGACGCCCGGCAACGGCGCGACGCGCGCCGTGGCGCTCGAGGTGCTGATCCACGGGCCGCTGTCGCGCAGCGAAGTGGCGCGCCGGCTCGACCTGTCGCCCGGCTCGCTCACCCGCCTCTCCACCCCGCTGCTCGAATCCGGCCTGTTGGTCGAGGCGGGCGAGCAGGTCGACGGCAAGGTCGGCCGGCCCCAGCAATTGCTCGACGTGGTTCCCGCCTCGCGCCGTTTCATCGGCATGAAGCTGATGGCCGACGAAGTGGTGGGCGTCACCACCGACCTCAGGGCCAATGTGCTCGCCAGCCAATCGCGCCGCCTCACCGACCGCTCGCCCGACGCGGTGGCCGATATCGTCGCCGACCTCGCCCGCGCACTCGCCGCCGGTACGCCCGAGGTGATGGCGCTCGGCATCGGCATTGGCGGCTTTCTGGGCGAGCAGGGCCAGGTGCTGAGCGCTCCCTTCCTCGGCTGGCAGGACGTGCCGCTCGGCCTGATGATCGAGACCCGCACCGGCATCCCCACCATGGTAGAGAACGACCTCGTCGCCTTCACCGAATACGAGCACTGGTTCGGCGCCGGCCGCGGCCTCGATCGCTTCGCCGTGGTGACGCTGGGCGCCGGCGTCGGCTATGGCCTGGTGATCCACGACGAGATCGTCCGCAACGACGAGTTCGGCATCGGCCTGGTCGGGCACTGGCCGCTCGACCCGTTCGGCCCGGTCTGCTCGGAAGGCCATCGCGGCTGCGCCAAGGCCGTGCTCACCGACACCGCCATCACCCATGCCGTGTCGCAGGCCATCGGCCGCCCGGTCAGCTACCCTGAAGCGCTCGACCTCGCCGCTTCGGGCGAGCCCGCCGCCCGCCGCGTCGTCGACGATGCCGGGCGCGGCCTCGGCCGGCTGCTCGCCGCCATCGCCAACCTCACCATGCCCGAAACCGTGGTGCTGGGCGGCGAAGGCGTGCGCCTCGCCGAAGTCGCCGCCGCCGCCATCGATACCGGCCTCCGCGCCGACCGCGACCCCCGCACTCGCCCGATCCCGCTCACCATCCGCTCCGGCGAGAACATCGAATGGTGCCGCGGCGCCGCCGTCGTCGCCATCCAGACCTTCGTCCTCGGCCGCCGCACGGCGGAGACATGAGCGGGGTCGGGGCCACCGGGCTCTCCGTGCTCCTCCACCGTGAAACGGGGGAGGGGGACCGCCGAAGGCGGTGGAGGGGGCGGCAGGAGGCGCCGGTGTTTGGGGTCGCCCCTCCACCAGCTTCGCTGGTCCCCCAACGGTGAGCGCCCGTACGGCGCTCATCCGTGCCCCCGCTCCGCGGTGGAGGACCACGGCGAGGCCGGCGCCCAACGCCCTCCGAACTGCAATAATCCTAGGATCACCGCCATGACCGAACCCAGCACCCGCTGGTGGCAGACCGCCACCGTGTACCAGATCTATCCGCGCAGCTTTGCCGACAGCAATGGCGACGGCATCGGCGACATTCCCGGCATCATTTCGAAGCTCGATTACCTGGCGCGGCTCGGCATCGGCGTCATCTGGCTGTCGCCGGTCTTCGCCTCGCCGATGGACGACAACGGCTACGACATCTCCGACTACCAGGCCATCGCCCCGGAATTCGGCACGCTCGCCGATTTCGACCGGCTGATCGCCGAGGCCAGGGCGCGCGGCATCGGCATCCTGCTCGACCTCGTGGTCAACCACACCTCCGACGAGCATCGCTGGTTCGTCGACGCCCGCGTCTCGCGCACCAGCCGCTATCGCGATTACTATGTCTGGCGCGACCCGGCCGCCGATGGCGGCCCGCCCACCGACCTGCAATCGACCTTCGGCGGCCCGGCCTGGACGCTCGATCCGGCGACCGGCCAGTACTACCTGCACCAGTTCTCGCGCCGGCAGCCCGACCTCAACTGGGAGAACCCCGAGCTCCGCGCCGCCATCTACCAGATGATGAACTGGTGGCTCGCCCGCGGCATCGCCGGCTTCCGCATGGACGTGATCAACCTCATCGCCAAGGATGTCGATCGCGGCATCACCGCCGATGGCCCGAAGCTGCACGACTATGTCCAGGAGATGAACCGCGCCAGCTTCGGCAATTCCGAGGCGCTGACCGTCGGCGAATCCTGGACCGCGACGCCCGAGGGCGCCCTGCTCTATTCCGGCCGCGACCGGAACGAGCTTTCCATGGTGTTCCAGTTCGAGCACGTCATGGCGCAGTGGCACGAAACCTGGGGCAAGTGGCAGCCGAAACCATTCGACCTGGTCAGGCTCAAATCGGTGCTGAGCCGCTGGCAATATGCCCTCGCCGACGATGGCTGGAACTCGCTGTTCTGGGGCAATCACGACCTGCCGCGGGCCGTCTCCAAATATGGCGATGACGGCCGCTATCGGGTGCAGTCGGCCAAGAAGCTGGCCATCGCGCTGCATTTCCTCAAGGGCACGCCCTATGTCTACCAGGGCGAGGAACTGGGGATGACCAATGTGCCGTTCACCGCGATGAGCCAGTTCCGCGACATCGAAACCCTCAACATGCACCGGCTGCACCGCGATGCCGGCCTGCCGGAAGCCGATTTCATCGCCGGCGCCAATGCCAATGGCCGCGACAATGCCCGCACCCCGATGCAGTGGACCGCCGGCCCCGAGGCCGGCTTCACCACCGGCACGCCATGGATCGAGGTCAACCCCAACTATGTCGCGATCAACGCCGAAGCCGCCCTCGCCGACGAGAACTCGGTGTTCGCCACCTATCGGAAGCTGATCGCGCTGCGCCGGCAGCTGCCGGTCATGGTCCATGGCCGCTACGAGGCCCATCTCGAAGACCACCAGCAGGTCATGGCCTATTCGCGCGTCCTGCCCGATGCCCGCATCAACGTCGTCGCCAACTTCTCCGCCAATACCGTCACGGTGACGATCCCGCCCGCCATGCGCGGCACCGGCACCGCGCTGGTCGGCAACGGCGCGCCGGTGACGACGCTGGGCGAAGAGCTGCAACTGGCGCCGTACCAGGCATTTGCCGTGCTGGTGGAGGTGGGAGCGGACTAGCTTCGCGCCGGGCTCCTCGGTCGCATCCCCCGCGACGGCGGGGGGCGTGCGGTGATCCGCGCCATCGAGCGGGCGGATCACCGCGGGACCGTTCCGGGCCCCTTGCTACACCGCCTCGATCAGCAGCAGTTCGGAGCGCAGTGCCGAACCGATGCGGATGCGCAGCCCTTCATCGATCAGGTAGCCGCCATCGACCACCCGCTCATAGCCCGCACTGTCATAGCGCACCCGGTACTGGCGCGCCGCGTCGAGGCCGCGTGGCCGCACCACATAGTCGTCGCCCGGCGCGCCCTGCAGGCGGAACACCCCGATGAAGGCCTTGTCGCGTTCCGGTGTCGCGCTTTCCAGCACCACCCACTCGCCCAGCTCGCGCTGGTTCTGGATCGGCGTGTGGTGGAACAGCCGGGAGCGCGACAGCATCGGCCGGCAGAACTCGCGATACAGCTTGAAGCCGTGCTGCCAGCGCTCCCAGGTCGCCTGGTTGCGCTCGGCCAGCGTCGCCGCGACGCCGGTGACCTTGAAGTGGGTGAACAGGTTCGTGCGGATCAGGAAGTCGATATCCGACACGCCGGCCGAAATCCCGCCCATCACCGACTCGCACATCTCGGGCGGCAGGGCGAGCGTGCCGCCGTTGAAGATGCGCAGCGATGGGCTGGGCGACCAGCGGTCGGTCAGCTGGGTCCAGTGGAAGCGCGACAGCATCCCCAGGTCCATGCGGCCGCCGCCGCTCGAGCAATTCTCGAGCAGGAGTTTGGGGAAGCGCCGGGCGATGTTGTCGAAGATGCCGTGCAGCGCGTCGTAGTAGCGCCAGACGACGCTCTCGGTGTAGCCGAGATGGTCGCGCGTGCCGCCCTCGCCGAAATTGCCGTTGAAGTCGATGCGGAAACAGTCGAGCGCATAGCGCTCGATCCGCTCGACGATCAGTTCCTCGGTGTAGCGGGCGACCTCCGGTTTGGAGAGATCGAGGAACAGCATCGACTGGCCCCGCCGCTGCATCAGCCAATCCGGCCGCTCGCGGGCGAGGCGGCTTTCGATGCCGATCCGCTCGGGCTCCATCCACAACCCGGCCAGCATGCCGCGCTCGCGCACTCGATCGAATACGGCGCGCACGCCATCGGGCAATAGCGGCGACTCGTCCCAGTCGCCCACCGTGGCGGCCCAGTGCTGATCGCCGCCGCCGAACCAGCCGGCATCGAGCATGTAGAGCTCGAACCCGAGTTCGCTGGCGAGGTCGATGTCGTCGTAGAGCTGCGCCTGGGTGATCTGGTCGTTGCGGGTAAAGCCGGTGCTGTTCACCTCGATGCGGTGCTCACGCCCCGCCGGTTGCACCGGCGTCACGCTGCTGCGGATATGGCTGTGCATCGCCTGCACCGCGTCGTCGAGATCGCCGAACAGCGTGGCGATATGGACAGTCGGTGTGGTCGTCGCTTCACCCGGCGCGAGCACGCGCAACGGCGCCGGGCCGGCAATGCTGACCTCGGCGTAGAGCCGCGCGCTCTGCGTCCCCTTCTTGTCCATGCCCGGCTCGAAGTCGTTGAACAGCTCGATCTTCCAGTTGCCCGACCAGCCGAAGTTGAGGATGAACATCTCGCCGGTGGCGTCGTTGCGGGCATAGATCATCGGCACGCCCCAGCCGGAACGGCCATGCATGCTCTCCATGCCCCAGCGGCCCTGCGGCACGGTCTTCCAGTCGAAATTGCCCTCCTGCCCGGCCGAACTGTCGACGGTATGCGCCACGCTGAACGGACCGGCCGGGAAATTGGCGAAGTCGACATTGTCCCAGAAGGCCGGGACGCTCGGAATCTTCTGTTCGGGCGAGCCGTTGAGCTGCCAGACCAAGCCGCTCCACGGGCTGACATGCGACAGCGCCGCCGGCGCGTCGCCGACATTGCTGATCACCAGATGCCGCGCCAGGAACGGCGTATCGTCGAGCTCGGTATGCACCTCGACCTTGAGCTGGCGCTGCCGATGCAGCAGCGTCAGCACCGCGTGCCGCTCGTCGCCCGCGCTGTCGAGCAGCTCCCAGCCTTCGACCAGGCGCTGACCGTTGACCTCGAGCTGGAACGCGTGCTGGCGCGAGTGCAGCGGCCGCACGTTGGTCAGGCCGTCGCGCATCTCGTCCCACACCCAGCGCCGCGGCTTGGCGCGCCCCATGGCGGAGAGATGCGCGCCGAGGAACTGCCCGTCGACCAGCGCCTCCTGGTAGATGCTGGCCCCCGAGTCGTAGCGCACCACCGGAAACTCCGGAAACGCCTCGCCGGTCGGCTGAATGCCGCGGTCATGCACGCCCCAGCCGACCCGGCCCAGGACTTTCGGATCCGTACTCATCCCTTAACCCCACCCATGAATGTCATTCCCTTGATGAATTGCTTTTGCATTGAGCCGTAGAGCAGCATCACCGGCACCACGGTCACCATGGCGCCGGCGCAGTAGAGTTCGTAGCGTTCCCAGAACAGGCTCTTGAGTGAAGCGAGCGCCAGCGGCAGCGTCTTGACCGAGGGCTCGGTGAGCACGATTGCCGGGAACATGTACTCGTCCCAGCTGGTGAGGAACGTATAGACGGCGAGCGCCGCCAGCGGCGGCGCCGACATCGGACCGATGATGGTGAAGATGATCCTGAGTTCGCCCGCCCCATCGAGCCGCGCCGCCTCGATCAGTTCGTTGGGCAGGCGCGAGATCCATTGCCTGAGCAGCAGCGTGCCGATGGTCGAGTAGAGCGCAATGACGATCATGCTGTGCACCTGGTTCAGCAGGTTCAGGTCCGACAGCGTCAGGTAGAGCGCCACCATGATGGCGGGAAACGGCACCAGCATGGTGGAGAGCAGCGTGATGAACAGCACGTCGCGGCCGAAGAAGCGGTATTTCGAGAAGATGTAGCCGAGCACCAGCGCCGTGCCGCAGCCGGTGATGGTGCGGGCGAGCGCGATGAGGCAGCTGTTGAGGAAGGCGTTGAGGAAACCGGGGATCGCGAGGATCTGCGCATAGTTGTCGAACGTCCAGGGCGAGGGCAGCTCGCTCGGCCGATTGATCAGGTCCGCATAGGTCTTGAACGAGCCCAGCAGCATCCACAGGAACGGCAGCAGCACGGCGATCGAAGTGGCGATCAGCACGAGGTGCAGCGGCACCTGCGACAGCCCCCGCCTGAGCCGGATCGGGCGAGCGGCGGTGTCAGCGGTGGCCATCACTGGTCTCCCTTCGAGCGCAGCAGGAACAACTGCACCACCGTGATCAGCAGCATCAGCAGGAAGACGAAGACCGAGACCGCGGCGGCGCTGGAGAACAGGAACGAGGCGAAGGCTTCGTCGACGATGAACTCGTTGATCATCAGGGTCGACAGTCCCGGCCCCGGCCCCAGCACGGTGGGCGTGACATAGACCAGCATGCCGTTGACCACCGTCAGGATCGATACCGCCGCCACCGTCGGCATGATCGAGGGCAGCGTCACGTTGAAGAACGTCTGCCAGGGATTGGCCCCGTCGATGATGGCGGCGTCGTTGAGCTCGGTCGGGACCGCCAGGATCGCCGCCGTCAGCAGCACGACGTAGAAGCCGACCGACTTCCAGACCTCGACCAGCACCAGCGCCCCGATCGCCGAATCCGAGCCGAAGATCCAGTTGCTGGGAGGCAGCCCGACCAGCGCCAGCAACTGGTTGAGCGTGCCGGTATCCGGATTCATGATCATCCGGAACAGCATCGAGATGGCGATGATCGACACCACCACCGGCAGGAAGATGACGAACTGGTAGCCCTGCCGGCCGCGCGTCACCCGGGCGAGGCACCAGGCGAGCAACAGCGAGATCGGCAGCGAGAAGGCGTAGAGCAGCACGGTGTAGACCAGCGTGTTCCACACCGCGATCCAGAACCGGTCATAGCCGAACAGCTCGATGAAATTGTCGAGCCCGACGAACGGGCTCGAGGCCGGGTTGAGCACCCGATAGTTCTGCATCGACATCACGAAGGTCTTGAGCACCGGTCCGAACACGAACATGCCGTACCAGGCGAAGGTCACGACGAGCGCGATGGCGCCGATCCAGAACTGCGGTCGATTGAGCACCTTCCGCCAGCCTTTCGGCCAGCGGTCGGTCCCTGTCATCACCGACATGGTCATCCTCCCCGAGCGCCGGGCCGGGGCGTTCCGCCGTCTCGATAGCCGACGAGAACGCCCCGGCGCCTGCCGCTGAAAGCGCTCTAGCTGCGGGCGAAGCGCTGCTGCTGGGCGGTCAACTGCCGCTGCAACTCGGCCGCCGTATCCTTGGGCGTCGATTTGCCCTCGCGCAGCAGGTCGACGATCGGCTGCACCATCTCGTTGATCTGCGGATCCCAGCCATGCCCCATGAAGCGGGTGTTCGGACCCGCCGTATGGAGGCGGCGCTGGCCCTGGCTGAGCGGCCCGTCGCCGGCATAGATCGACGATTTGGCCACCGGCCGGCAGGCTGGCGTCATGCCGCCATAGATCCCCGACCAGATGAACTGCGCATCGTAGGTGGTCATGAACTTGAGGAACTCGATGGCGCCCGCTTCATTCTTGGCGCCGACCGGGATCTCGAAGCCCCAGCCGCCTTCGCCGACGAATTTCGGCGCCTGCCCCGCGACCAGCGAGGGAAGCACCACATTGGTGGCGCTGAGACCGACCGCTGTCGCCTCGCCCGCGGCGGCGTCGTTGCCGATGCCGAGTGCGGCCTGGCCGGCGGCAAAGACGTTGACCACATGGCCCAGACCGAGCTTGGACTCGATCCCCAGCTCATAGGGCTTGGTCACCAGGGTCTGCAACGCCTCGACACACGCCTCGGAGTCGAAGGCGAACTGGCCGCTCTGCTCGTCGAACCAGTTGGTGCCCAGCTGCTCCATCATCGTGGCGATGTTGAGCAGCTCCCAGCCTTGCCGGTTCTGGCCCCAGATGACCGGCGAGCTGCCCTTGTTCTGCAGTCGCGCCGCGAACTCGAACATCTGCTCATAGCTCGCGAACGCTGCGTTCAGCTCGTTGAGGTCCGCATCGGCCACCGTCCCCGGCCAGGCGAGGTCCGCCCCCGCTGCTGCGACCAGGTCGAGCCGCACGCTGACGCCGGAATGGGCATTCCCTTCCACCGGAACGCCGTGGATGGCTTCGCCCCAGCTGTAGGCGCCGAGCGCTTCGGGGAACCACCAGGCGGCGTTGTCGATGCCCAGATCGCCATAGACCGACTGCCGGACATCGGTGAGGCCACCCTGCTTCACCAGCCCGTCGGACATCCGCCCCATCAGGCACAGCACATCTGGCGGGTTGCGGCTGGCCAGCGAGGTCAGCGCCGAACTGACGATCGACGAACCGTCCTGCGGCTCCAAGGTAACGGTACCATTGGTAAGCTCCTGGAACTTCGAAATGAGCATTTGGTAGCGTTCGACATGCGGGGCGTAGTTGAGCCCCCACATCCGGATCGACTGCCCGCTGAGATCGGGCGGGGTCCAGTTGGGGCCACCGGCGAGGTCCGGCGCATCCTGTGCAAGGGCCTTGCCCCCGAGCAGCATGCCACCGGCTAATGCGCTGGAAACCAACAGAAAATTACGACGCGATAGGTGAAAGCCAGTCATTATCCCCTCCTTGAAAAAGACAGCTCCTCGGAAATGGCGAGGTCAGGCCACCATCGCGGCCTGCACGACGATCACGCGGCTCCTCCACCGCGCTGCCTGTCGCTGCTTACCCTCAGAATGTTACCGGTATCATAAGAGATGTCAATGCTGCCGAGGTCGATCCGTCTTCGGAAGCTCAGCGTGGGGTTCGGCCCTTGCCCAGGTCGGACAGCGTCAGTTCGCGGCGGACTGCCTCCACCCCGAACAGCTCGGCGTGCAGCCGGTGCAGCGCTTCGCCCAGCGCGCCGATCAGCGTGGCGCGGTCGGCCAGCGCACTGGCTTCCACCACCGGCGGCTCGCGCATCAGGCGGGGCAGCAGGCCGCGCACCCGCTCGACGATCTCGGGCCTGAGCCCGATGCTGCCGCCGAAGACGATCAGGTCGGCATCGATCACCGCATGCACTGCGCCGATCGCCAGCGCCAGCAGCCGGGCGGTTTCGTCGATGGCGGCGACCGCCGCCGCCTCGCCGCGCTCATAGGCGGCGAGGATTTCGGCCACCGCGAAGCCGGCGCCACCGCCATAGCCCTCGTAACGCCGCTGCAGCGCATCGACATTGGCCGCCGTCTCGAAAGTGCCCGAGGCGAAGCCCGAAGGGTCGAACGGGTTGCCGCCGAGCGGCAGGTAGGCGATTTCACCGGCCGCGCCGCGCCCGCCGCGCAGCAGCTTGCCGTCGGCGACGATGCCCATGCCGACGCCGCGCCCGACCCCGAAATAGGCGAAGTTGCGCGCCCCGCGGGCCACCCCCTGCCAGAGTTCGCCCAGCGCCGAGAGCTTGACGCCGTTCTCGATGCTCAAGGGCACGCCGATCTCCGAGCGCAGCTCCTCGACCACGTTGATATCGCCCAGATGCGGAATGGAGGGTGCGATGTCGATATGCCCGGAGACCGGGTCGACCACGCCGGGGCTGCCCACCACCGCCACCTTCACCCGGTCGCGCGTCACCCCGATCCGGTCGGTCAGTTCGCGGTAGAGCACGCCGATCTGGCGCACCACGCTGGTGCCGCCGCGCGGGTCGGTGGCCGCGGCGATCTCGCCCACCACGTCGCCGCGGATATTGGCGATGGCGATCTGCGCGATCTCGCCCTCGAGCCGGATGCCCAGCACATAGGCCGACCCGGCCTTCAGTTCATAGGTCGGGGCGCTACGGCCGATCTTGCCCTGCATCTTGCCCGAGACTTCGAGCCACCCCTCGCGCTCGAGCTCCAGCACCACCTGCGTGGTGGTCTGGCGCGACAGCCCGGTGAACTTGGCCAGCATGGCCCGCGAGGTCGGGCCATTGAGCAGGATCGTTTCCATGATGGCGCGGACCGACAGCTGCCGCGCCACCGGCGGCAGCTGGCTGGGACGAACAGGGGCCTGATCGCTGTCCGCGCTCACGATGCCGGTCAGCGCTCCAGCCGGGCGAGCAGGCTCGAAGTATCCCAGCGCTTGCCGCCCATCGCCTGCACTTCGGCATAGAACTGGTCGACCAGCGCGGTGAGCGGAAGCTTGGCGCCATTGGCGCGCCCCTCTTCGAGCACGATGCCGAGGTCCTTGCGCATCCAGTCGACGGCGAAGCCGAAATCGAACTTGCCGGCATTCATGGTCTTGTAGCGGTTTTCCATCTGCCAGGATTGAGCCGCGCCCTTGCTGATGACGTCGATCACCGCCTCGATATCCATGCCCGACTGCTTGCCGAAATGGATGGCCTCGGCGAGGCCCTGCACCACCCCGGCAATGCAGATCTGGTTCATCATCTTGGCGAGCTGGCCGGCGCCCGGCTCGCCGAGCAGCCGCGCCGCCTTGGCAAAGCTCATGATCACCGGCTGGGCGATCTCGAAGGCCGCCTGCTCGCCGCCGACCATCACCGTCAGCTGGCCGTTCTCGGCGCCGGCCTGGCCGCCCGAGACGGGCGCATCGAGGAAGCCGAAACCGGCGGCGGTCGCCGCGGCATGGAGTTCGCGCGCGATGCCGGCCGAGGCGGTGGTGTGGTCGACGAACACCGCGCCCTTGGCCATCGCCTGGAAGGCGCCGGCCTCGCCCAGCGTCACCTCACGCAGGTCGTCGTCATTGCCGACGCAGGCGAAGACGATGTCCTGCCCCGCTGCCGCCTCGGCCGGCGTCTTCGCCAGCTTGCCGCCCTGCTCCGACACCCATTTTTCGGCCTTGGCCGTGGTGCGGTTGTAGACGGTTACGTCGTGCCCTTTGGCCTTCAGATGCCGGGCCATCGGATAGCCCATGACGCCGAGCCCCAGGAAAGCTGCCTTGACCATGATATTCCTCTCTAGACGGTGGTTTCAGTGTAGCGGGCGCGCTGCTGCATGCGCGGTCGGCGCGGATCGGGATAGGGCACGGCGGAGATCAGTGCCTGCGTATACGGATGGCTGGGCGACGTACAGATGGTCTGCGCGTCGCCCACCTCGACCACCCGGCCGCGCCGCATCACCGCGACCCGATCGCAGAAATAGCGGATCACCCCGATATCGTGGCTGATGAAGATGAAGCTCAGCCCCAGCCGCGCCCTCAGTTCGATCAGCAGATCGAGGATCTGGCTGCGGATGGAAACATCGAGCGCCGAGGTCGGCTCGTCCGCGATCAGCACCTTGGGGTCGAGCGCCAGCGCCCGGGCGATGCCGATGCGCTGCCGCTGCCCGCCGGAAAAGGCATGCGGATAACGAGCCATCATCCCTGCATCGAGCCCGACCAGTTCGAGTAGCTCGGTGACCCGGGTATTGATCTCGGCCGCCGAGCCGCGCCGGTTGATCAGCAGCGGCTCGCCGACGATCTGGCGCACCGTCATGCGCAGGTTCAGCGAGGCGAACGGGTCCTGGAAGATGAAGCGGATCTCGCTGTAGAGGTTGCGCAAGCCGGCCTTGTCGAGACCGCGGACCGCCACCGGCGGCGCGCCGGGCGGCGAGTAGACCACTTCGCCATCGGTCGGCTCGACTGTCCTGAGGATCAGCCGGCCCAGGGTGGTCTTGCCCGAGCCGCTTTCACCGACGATCCCCAGCGTCTCGCCGGCCCTGAGTTCGAGGCTCACGTCGTCGACGGCGCGCAGCGTGCCCTTGGCGTTGCCGCCGAACGCCCCGATGCCGAGCTGGTAGGTCTTGCCCAGGTTGCGCACCGTGAGGATCGGCCCGGCCCCGGCGACGGGCAGTGGCCGTTCCGCCGGCTGCTCGAGCTTCAGCGTCGCGGCCAGCAGCCGCTGCGTATAGGGATGGGTGGCGCCATGGAAGATCTGGTCTACCGGCCCGGCCTCCACCACCTGCCCGCGATACATCACCGCCACGTCGTCGACCGTCTCGGCCACCACGCCCATGTCATGGGTGATGAGGATCATCGCCATGCCGCGCTCGCGCTGGATGCGCCCGATCAGGTCGAGCACCTCGGCCTGCGTGGTGACGTCGAGCGCCGTCGTCGGCTCGTCGGCGATCAGCACGCGCGGGTTGCAGGCCAGCGCCATGGCGATCATCGCCCGCTGCCGCATGCCGCCCGAGAACTCGTAGGCATAGCGGTCGATGGCCTGTTCCGGGTTGGGAATTTCCACCTGTCCGAGCAGCTCGATGGTGCGGGCGCGCGCCGCCTTGCGATCGAGCTTCAGATGCAGCTCCAGCACCTCCATCACCTGGGCGCCGATGGTGTGCACCGGCGACAGCGAGCTCATCGGCTCCTGGAAGATCATCGAGATATCGGCGCCGCGAATGGCGCGGATCGCCTCGCCGCGCCGCGGCAACTGCGCGATGTCGATCTCGCCGAGCCGGATCGAGCCGCCGGTGATCCGCCCAGGCGGATCGACCAGCTGCATCAGGGCGCGGGCGGTCACGGATTTGCCCGAGCCGCTTTCCCCCACGATGCCCAGCGTGCGGCCGGCCCTCAAATCGAAGCTGACGCTGTCGACAGCGCGAAAACTGCCCTGCCGCTGGGCGAAATCCACCGTGAGGTCGCGGACCGAAAGGACGATATCGGGTTCAGTTGTCATAGGGGTCCGCCGCGTCTCGAAGCCCATCCCCGAGGAAGTTGAAGCTCAGCACCGCCACCATCACGAACAGCGCCGGCCAGAACAGCAGCCACGGCGCGCTGGTGATGGCGCGCAGGTTCTGGGCGTCCTGCAACAGCACGCCCCAACTCACCACCGGCGGCTTCAGCCCGACGCCGAGGAAGGAGAGCGAGGTCTCGGCGATGATCATCGCCGGCACCGCCAGGGTCACCATGGCGAGGATATGGCTGGTCATCGAGGGCAGCATCTGGCGGAAGATGATCCGCATCTCGCCGGCCCCGTCGAGCCGCGCCGCGGTGACGAAATCCTCGTTGCGCAGCGAGAAGAAGCGGCCGCGCACCTCGCGCGCCAGTGACGTCCAGCCGAGCAGCGAGACGATGGCGGTGACGGTGAAATACACATCGATCGGCCCCCAGGTCAGCGGGATCGCCGCCGCCAGCCCCATCCACAAGGGGATGGTGGGCATGGCGCTGATCACCTCGATCAGTCGCTGGATGACGCTGTCGAGCCAGCCGCCGTAATAGCCGGAAATGCCGCCGAAGAAGACGCCGAGGACAAGCGAGATCACCACCCCGACCAGCCCGATCGACATCGAGATGCGGGTGCCGTGGATCAGCCGGCTCAGCACGTCGCGTCCCAGCCGGTCGCTGCCCAGCAGGTACACCACCTCCTTGGGGTCGGTGGCCCCGATCAGGTGGATATCGGCATCGATCAGCCCGAACAGCTTGTAAGGCTGGCCGGTAACGAACAGCCCGAGCGGGATCAGCTTGTCCGGGTTGGCGGTAAAAGTCCGGCGCATCGCTTCGGTATCGACGGTGATGTCATAGCCCGAGGCGTGGAGGTTGAACGTCCAGCCGCCATCGGGGGTCGGCGCGAACAGGCTGATCCCCTGCGGCGGCGCATAGGTATATTGCGGCCGCGTCGTCTCGGGGCTGTAGGGCGCGAGGAACTCGGCGAAGATGCCGGTGAGGTAGAGCAGCACCACCACGACCAGCGACACCACCGCCAGCTTGTGGCGACTGAACCGCCAGGCCATCAGCCGCCATTGGCCCGCCGTGGCCGCCGAACTGCCCGCCCGCGCGATGATCGGCGGCGGCAGCGCCAGTTCCTCGTCTGACATCGCGCCGCTCATTGCTGGTACCTGACGCGCGGATCGAGCACGGCGAGCAGGATGTCGGAGATCAGCATGCCGATCAGCGTCAGAACGCTCATGATCAGGATGAAGGCGCCGGCGAGGTACATGTCCTGGCTGACCAGGGCGCGCAGCAGCAGCGGGCCGGCCATCGGCAGGTTGAGCACGATCGCCGTGATGGTGACCCCCGAGATCAGCGAGGGCAGCACCCAGCCAATGGTCGAGACGAACGGGTTGAGCGCCAGGCGCACCGGGTAGCGCATGATCAGGGTGAACTCCGACAGCCCCTTGGCGCGGGCGGTGACGACATAGGGCTTTGAAAGCTCATCGGAGAGATTGGCGCGCATCACCCGGATCAGCGCCGCGGTCGACGAGATGGCGATCACCACCACCGGGATCCACAGGTGCTGCAACAGGTCGATGAACTTGGCGAGGCTCCACGGCGCCTGCTCGTATTCGGGCGAGAACAGCCCGCCCACATTGAGCCCGAACCAGGTGAAGCTGATATACATCAGCCCCAGCGCCAGGATGAAGGTGGGCACCGCGAGCCCGACAAAGCCGAGAAAGGTGAAGACGTAGTCGCCGATCGAGTAGCGGCGCACCGCCGAGTAGATGCCGATCGGAATGGCCAGCGCCCAGATCAGCACCAGGCTCAGCGCCGACACGAAAATCGTCACCCCCATGCGGTCCCACAGCAGCCGGCTCACCGGCTGGCCCCAGTCGAACGACCAGCCGAAATCGCCGCGCAGGATGATGTTGGAGATCCAGTTCCAGTACTGCACGTAGAACGGCTGATCGAGCCCATAGAGCGCGGTCAGCCGGTCGATCGAAGCCTGGTCCAGCGACTGCCCGGAATCGGCGATCGCCGAGGTCAGCGAGGTCAGGAAATCGCCCGGCGGCAGCTGGATGATCAGGAACGACACCAGCGACATGCCGAACAGCGTCGGGATCATGTAGGCGAGGCGCTTGAGGATATAGAGCAGCATCGCGTCAGGGCCCGAACTCGACCAGCACCACCTCGTTGGTGTGGATCTCGGGCAGGTCGACATGCAGCCGCCCGGCCTGGAGACTGGTGGCCGGCACCAGCCCCGACACCAGCAGCCGCGCCGTGGCCGTCGTGGCGCCCGGCGGCAGGGCGACGGACACCGACTGGCCCCGGAGCGGAATGGTTTCGCGGATCGGGCCCTTCATCATCATCGGGTTGGTAAGGTTCACGAGGTGCACCGAAATCTGGCCTGCGCCGTCGCGAGTGGCAATGTCGACAATGCCGGGGCCGGCCGATTGCACCCGCGCCGGGGCGCCGAGCGCCCAGCGGAAGGCGTTGTCGAGCAGGCGCGAATGGTCGGCATTGGTCACTTCCCATAAGATCTCGCCGACATTCCAGGGGAAATACACCACCCTGCCCTTGCCGACCCGCCGGGCCAGCACGGCCGGCTCCACTGCCGGCGCGCGCACATAGATTTCCTCCATCGGGAGATCGGGGAAATGCGGCACGAAGCGGAATGGCACCTCCGCCTCGCCCTCGAGCCGGAGCGGAATGCGGCGGGTGCCGCCCATGATGCGGCTGGCGCCGTCAAACCCCTGGAGGATCGGATGCTCGGCGCCCTCGAGCGCGATATAGGTGTTCTTGACCGGCCCCTCGGTCGGCCCGGCAACGCTGGCGCCGAACAGCCGCGACAGCCCGAAATCCGGCCGCTGCACCCCGTGCTCGTCATAGAGCGAGGTTTCGAAGCTGGTGACCAGCCCGCCGCCGCGTTCGACATACCGGGTGAGCATGTCGCACTGCGCCTCGGACAGGAACGCCGCATTGGCGACGGCGATCAGCCGGTAGCGATCGAGCGCTTCGTCGGTCATCACCAGGTCGGAGAGCAGGTCGAACGGCATCCGCGCTTCGACCAGCGCATGGTAGAAGCCGAGCTCGTGCCCCTCGGCATTGTCGCGGTCGTCGGAATGCCAGGTCCTGAGCGTCGTGCTGGGGTCGAGCAGCGCGATCTCGGCGGTCGGCGCGAGTTTTGACAGCACCGGCTCGAGCTCGGCATGGAGGCTATAGGTTTCGACAATCGGCGGCAGCCAGCGGTTGTCGTGCACCTTGGCGTTGAACTTGGTGAACCAGGGCCGCAAGCCATGCGCCATGCCGTCGATCATCCACATGCGGATTTCCTCGGGCGATTGCACGGAATCCTTCCAGCGCCACTTCTCTTCCACCGAGGTCGAAGTGACCAGCCCGATCGGCTTGTCGCCCATCACGCCGCGCATCCGCTTGCCGTCGCGCCCGGCCGACCAGATCGGCACCACGCCGGTGCGACCCTGGTGATCGACGAACAGGATCGGGCAATAGCGCTTCACCTCGTCGAGGGCGAAGTCGAGCATCGACGAGTTGCCGATATTGGGAATGAAGCGGCCATGCGAGCGCTCCGAGGCGACGATACCGTTCCAGTGCCCGACGAGCTCGGTGAGCACATCGCGCGACCAACCCAGCCAGGCCTGCCAGGTCGGGTCGAACGGATCGCGCCGGCGCGGCAGTTCGCGGCCGGTCTTCGAGCGGAAGTCGGTGCTGCAATGGGCGCAGTAGCAGACGCCATGGCCGGACCAGCGATTGGCGAAGATGGCGTCGATGTCGTAGCCGGCGGCGATCTCGCGGATCACCTCGCTCATGAACTCGCGGTTATAGCCGCCCCAGGCGCAGGTGACATAGGCATCGGGGAACGACCAGTGCTTGCGGAGCTCGCCTTCGGCGGTGACCGAAATCCATTCGGGATGCGCCGCCGCCACGTCGGCATGCACCGCATGCGGGTCGACGCGGGCGACCACATGCATGTTGCGCTGCCGCGCGCCCTTGACCAGATCGCTGAACGGGTCGCTGTCGCCGATAAAGCGGCTGACATAGTGCAGCGGGATCTTGCTCGGGTAGTAGGCGACATAACCGCCGGCCGACAGGCAGGTGGCGTTCGACTGGGTCTCGTCGAATACGCCAAGCCAGAAATCGAGGTCGTAATTCCCGGGATCGTCCTCGACCAGGGTGAGCTGCGTCCAGCGCGTCGCGCCTTCATACCAGGTGGGAGACCTGAGACCGCGCAGGGCCTCGGCTGTGCTGTTCATCGCTGATTCCGGTAGGATCGGTTTTGCATTGGGCTGCATCGGCATAGTGTTAAGGCTCGGTCTGGACCGACCCACCGGCTGTCATCCCTGCGAAAGCAGGGACCCAACGCGCAGCCAGCGCTGGCAGATAGATGGGTCCCTGCTTTCGCAGGGATGACATCGAGGGTGGTTCGGGTCATCGGTGAATGCTCAATGCGCGGGAGAAAAGGACCGGGGAGCTGTCAGGCGTCCCCGGTCAGGGGGCCGGGAAGCCTCTCGGCTCCCCGACCAGGCCGGGTCAGGCCTTGAAATACTGCTCGGGATTGGTCGGCGCCGGGGTCGGGTAGCCGAACGAGTTCGGCATCTTCTCCGGCACGTTGTGGAAGTCGTTGCGCACGATGCCATAGGCGTCGTTGGGCACCTTGATCCCGATGCAGTAGAACTGGTCGGCGGCGATCTCGAGGATCTGCTTGAACGCGTCGACGCGTTTGGCGTCGTCGACCGTGCTCTTCATCTCGTCGTAGAGCTTGAGGGCATCCTGCACCTGGGCCGGCGGCTCGACGGCATTGGGCGCCGTCTTGTCGTTGTACCAGATCTGCCAGCCCATGGCGTAGAAGGCGTTGCCGCTATAGGGCACGAAGTAGCGCGGATCGAGCATCGCGGCGAGGCCGATGCCGCCGCCGAAGCGGTTGGTGGTGGCATCGTAATCCATGTTCTGGCGGATGCGCACTTCCCACAGCGAGCGATCGATCAGCTTGAGCTGGCCGTCAATGCCGACCGCCTTCAGCATCGGCATCATCAGCTGCATCATGTCGACCATTTCGAGCCGGTTCTGGTCCTGCTCGAAAATGATGGTGATGCGCCGGCCGGAACTGTCGAGGCGATAGCCGTCGGCATCCTTGTTCGGCGCTGCCTTGTCGAGCGCCTCATTGGCCTTGGCGAGGTCGAACTCGGTGAACTGCTTGGCCAGCCGCTCGTTGTAGAGCGGATCGCCCTCGGCAATGGCCGGCTGCGAGGCCGAGCCGATACCGACGAACACCGAGTCGATCAGCGCCTGCCGGTCGATGGCATGCGACAGCCCGATGCGGAAATCCTTGTTGGCATAGAGCTCGGCCTTCACCTTGTCCGGGTGGGTCATGTTGAGGCAGATCGCCATCTCGTTGGGCTGCGTCGACAGCGTCGTATAGAAGCCGTAGCCGCCACGCTCCTTGCCGTCGAACAGCACCGACTTGTTGGTCGGGGTGCCGATATACTGGTCGAGCAGGTCGATCTCGCCCTGCAGGCACTTGAGCAGCAGCACCTGCGCATCGGCGACCAGCACGTAGTCGATGGTGTCGAGATAGGGCAGCTGGTTGCCTGCCGTATCGACCTTGAAATAGTAGGGGTTGCGCTCGGCGATGGCGTGCTCGGTGCTCTCGCCCGGCGCCACCTTCATCTTCCACGGGTGGAGGACGGGGATTTCGCTGTTGGTGAAGAAGTCGTCCTCGAGCGCCGCGCCGGATTTCTTCTGGAACAGCTGCACCCAGCCCGACAGGCCCTGCTCGGTCGCCAGCTTGTCGGCATCCGGATTGTACTTGGGCAGGAACTGGCTGAGATAGTGCTTGGGAAAGCGCGTGGTCTGGTCGCTGTCGGCCCAGGCGAGCAGCAGCAGGAACAGCCCGTTCGAACTCTTGAAGCTGACCTTGAAGGTGACGTCGTCGATCTTGGTGAACACCGCCTTGTCTTCGCCGACGATCAGGTGGTCCTGGTTGGTCACCTCGATATCGGGGTTCGAGAACACGTCCTCGTACCAGAACATCACGTCGTCGGTGGTATAGGGCTGCCCGTCCGACCACTTGTGGCCTTCACGCAGCTTGAAGGTGAACTCGGTCGCGGCGTCGTTGGCGACGACGGATTCGGCGACGTTGGGGATCACCCCGGTCCATTCCGGGTTGTAGCGCATCAGCGGCTCATAGGCCTGGTAGCGGAACAGCATCGACAGCGAGCCGCCGCCGACAATGGTCGACCGCCAGGTGCCGCCATACTTGCCCACTTCCTTGAGCGGGGTCACCACCATCGGGTTCTTGGGCAGGCGATCGGCCAGCGGCGGCAGCGTTCCCGCATCGGCCAGCGCCTTCAGCATCGGCGCCTCGCCGATCGCCGCGGCGAGCGCCGGGCCGAGCCCGGTTGCGGCGGCAGCCAGCGTCGCCAAGGACGACGTGACGAACAGTCTCCTCGATAGCTTGATCATCTCTAACATGTTCCCCTGATTGCAGCGCGCGGAGCCCCTTGCTCCCGCCCAGAACTGGCCGCCCTGTCGGCCCTGCCCGCCTCAACACCCCCGAGGCGGGCCTGAGCTGAACGGTAGCGCCAACGCCTACTTTGTCAAGGCCCATGACAAATACACGACGAAAGTTGCACTCTGGCCGCCGATTGAGGCTTATCAGCTGCGTCCATATGGGATTATGGTCATGGGCGCTGACAAAGATGAGGCAGAGCGTCCGGCAACATTGCTGACAATCATCTATTTTCCGCTTGACCGGTCCGAACCGGTACCGCATCGTGGATAATGTCGACATTATGCAGGCTGGAGGGGTCCGTGGAGCAGGTGACGATCTTTCGCGAACCGGGGAAATTTGCCGGCTGGCCGGCCAATTACGGCATGTGGGCCTGGGGCGACGAACTGGTCGTCGGCTTCACCGTCTCGACCTTCAATGCCAATTCCGGCTTCCACGCCCGCGACCGCTCACAACCCACCACGACCACCATGGCGCGCAGCCTCGATGGCGGCCGCACCTGGACTTATGGCCCGTTCCCCGGCCGGCTGCCCGGCGGCCGGGCGCTGTCGGCCGACGAGCACATGGTCAAGGGTCTGAAGCTCGAAGAGGTGATGGATGGCCCGGAGGGCCCGACCACCCTCACCGAAAAGATCGACTTCACCCACCCCGATTTCGCCTTCATGGCCGCCCGCACCGGGCTCGAGCCGGGCGTCCAGTCGTTCTTCTACTTTTCCTATGATCGGGCGAAGAGCTGGCAGGGCCCGTTCAAGTGGCCGCAATTCGTCTGGGCCGGCGTTGCCGCCCGCACCGACTATGTGGTGGTGAACAAGGACCACCTGATCGTCTTTCTCACCGCCAACAAGTTCGACGGCGAGGAAGGCCGGGTGTTCTCGGCCGAAACGCTGGATGGCGGGTTGAGCTGGAAGTTCCTCAGTTGGATCGGCGAGGAACTCTGGGGCAAGGACCACGGCATCATGCCCGCCAGCCTCAAGCTGGCCAATGGCGATATCCTCGTCGTGGTGCGCGCCGGGCATGGCCACGACTACACCATGGAAACCTACCGATCCCGCGACCTGGGCCGCACCTGGGGCCCGATGCAGGTCGCCACCGCCTTCAAGGACAACGCCAAGGATCATCTCGGAAATCCCGGCACGCTCAACCAGCTGGCCGACGGCCGGGTGGTGATGACTTACGGCAACCGCGATGCCCCCTACACCATCGATGCCAAGGTTTCGGCCGACAATGGCGAAACCTGGGGCCCCACCATCGTGCTGCGCAGCGGCGGCGGCAGCCATGACCTGGGCTATCCGCGCACCGTCGCGACCGCCGACGGCACACTGGTCACCGCCTATTACTTCAACGAGGACGCCAAGACCGAGCGCTTCATCGGCGCCACCCGCTGGCGGCCGTGAGCGCCATGAGCAGCACCATGCCAAGGCAATCGAATATGCAGCGGCCTCTCCGTAATCCTCCCCCGCCCCGCGGGGGAGGATTACCGAGAGTCCCGCGCTTACGGCCTCGGCTTGTGCATCGATTTTATTGCTGACAATATACCCTCAGCAGGGGCTCGCTCCCGGCTCTATGGAGGACGCGCCGTGGAGCAGGTAACCGTCTATTCAGAACCGGGGCGCTTCGCGGGCTGGCCTGCCAATTACGGCATGTGGGCCTGGGGCGACGAGCTGGTCGTCGGCTTCGTCACCTGCCATTACGAGCGCGACGCCGAGTTCCACGCCCGCGACGAGAACTATCCGGCGCTGACCCATCAGGCCCGTTCGCTCGATGGCGGGCGCAACTGGCAGGTGATCCCCTTCCCCGGCAGGACGCCGGGTGGCCGCGGCCTGTCGGCCGACGAGCACATGGCGGCAGGCCTCAGGCTCGGCGAGCTGCTCGACGGCCCGGAAGGGCCGAAACCGCAGACCGAGGCGGTGGATTTCACCCATCCCGATTTCGCCCTGATGTGCGCCCGCGACGGGCTCGAACCGGGCTGCCGCAGCTTCTACTACCTGTCGCTCGATCGGGCGAAGAGCTGGCAGGGCCCGTTCGCTTTCCCGCAATTCGTCTGGGCCGGCGTCGCCGCCCGCACCGATTACCTGGTGCTGGGCCAGCGCCACCTGATCGTCTTCCTCACCGCCAACAAGGCCGATGGCGTCGAAGGCCGGGTCTTCTCGGCCGAAACCCGTGACGGCGGCCTCAGCTGGAATTTTCTGAGTTGGATCGGCGAGGAACTGCCCGATCTCGACCACGGCATCATGCCGGCCAGCCTGAGGCTCGAGGACGGCACCATTCTCGTCGCCACCCGCGCCGGGCACGGCCAGGATTACACCGTCGAGATCTACCGCTCGACCGACGAGGGCAAGAGCTGGGAAGGCCCGAGCCTTGCCACCGCCTTCCGCGATCGCCATGCCAACCACCTCGGCAACCCGGCGACGTTGAACCTCCTGCCCGATGGCCGCATCGCCCTGACCTACGGCAATCGCGACGCGCCCTACACCATCGACGCGCGCCTCTCGTCGGATGGTGGCCGCAGTTGGAGCGCCGCGCGGCATTTGCGGCGCAACGGCGGCAACCACGATCTCGGCTATCCGCGCACCGTCGCCAACGCGGCCGGCGAGCTGGTCACCGCCTATTACTTCAACGAGGCGCTCGGCGAGCGCTTCATCGGCGCCACCATCTGGGCGCCCTGACGCGATTACGGGCCTGCCATGGGGCAGGCCGGAAAGGAGATCGGACCGCGCCATAGCCGCAACGGAGCCTGCTGCCGAGGGGGCGGACAGGCGTTCCGGGACATGGCCAGCCCGAGGGGACTTCGGAAGAAGTCAGGAAAGGGGAAGCGTTATGACACTCATCACAATCGGGGGATGGAGCCGGCGCCTTGTCGGCACTGCCGCCCTCGCGACTTTGTTGCTTTCGACCACGGCTTTCGGGGCAGCCGCATTCCAACAGTCTCCCATGCTCGACGCGGGTGTTGCCGATGGCAGCCTGCCCCCGGTCGAGCAGCGCCTGCCGCCCGAGCCGCTGGTGATCACGCCAGTCTCCGAGGTCGGCAGCTATGGCGGCACCGCCCGCGCCATGCGCTCGTCGACCGAAGAGTTCGGCGATGCCACTTCGGTGGTGGGGATCGAGTCGCTGACCCGGCTCAACGCCGAGGACGGCGCGACCATCGAACCCAACCTCGCTCAGTCCTGGGAGTGGTCGAACGACGACAAGACCCTCACCATGACGCTCCGCAAGGGGCTGAAATGGTCCGACGGCGAACCCTTCACCACCGCCGACATCGCCTTCTGGTGGGATGACGTCATCAACAATACCGAGCTGACCCCGACCATGCCGGGCGACTGGATGTCGGGCGGCGAGCCGATGAAGCTGACGGTGGTCGACGCCGAGACCTTCAAGCTCGACTTCAAGGAACCGAACCGCCTGCTCGAACTGCTGATCGCCCGCGACGGCTATCAGGGCCAGATCTTCCTGCCGGCGCATTTCTTGAAGCAGTTCCACCCCAAATATGCCGATCCGACGAAGCTCGCCGAAATGGCCAAGGCCGCCGGCTACGCCACCTGGGCCGAGCTGTTCGCGCAGAAGGCGCTGAGCGACGACGTGTTCGGCGTCGCCAATTTCGACAGCCCGGTGATCCGCGCCTTCAAGCCGGCCTCGACCAATGGCAGCCACCTGATCCTCGAGCGCAACCCCTACTATTTCAAGGTCGATACATCAGGCAACCAGCTGCCCTATATCGACAAGGTCGATGTCGACCTGGTGCAGAACCCCGAGGTCTATACGCTGAAGGCCTCCTCGGGCGAGGCCGACCTGGCGCTCGAAAACACCACCATCACGCAGATGCCGGTGTTTCTCGAGAATGCCGAAAAGGGCGGCTACCGCGTGCTCGAATACAGCGCCGGCTTCACCAACATCGCCAACATGATGCTGAACCAGACGGTCGCCGATCCCGACAAGCGCGCCCTGTTCCAGGATATCCGGTTCAGGAAGGCGCTCGAGATCGCCATCAACCGCGACGAGATCAACGAACTGGTGTTCTTCGGGCTCGGCACGCCGATGCAGAACTCGATCCTGCCGATCGGCGGGCGCTGCTGGGATGAAGCCGTTTCCAAGACCAACACCCAGTTCGATCCGGACGGCGCCAAGGCGCTGCTCGATGAGATCGGCATGAAGATGGATGGCGACTGGCGCACCCTGCCCAACGGCAAGCCGTTCAAGTTCACCCTCACCTACTGGCCCGGCGAAGGCGGCGATGCCAAGCGCAAGATCGTCCAGCTGACCCAGACCTACTTCCGCAATATCGGCCTCAACTTCGATGTACGCGAGGTCGAGCGCAGCCTCTATTTCGAGTTCACCACCTCCAACCAGCACGATATGGGCCTGTGGCACGCCGACAGCGCCACCGATCCGCTCTGGGTTACCGGGCCGAAGATCATCCCGGTGCGCCAGCGCCACGGCGCCTTCGCCACGCTCTGGGCCACCTGGTTCGAAACCCATGGCGAAAAGGGTGAAGAGCCTCCCCAGGACATGAAGGATGCCGTCGCCGCCTGGCAGAAGGCCAAGGCAGTCGGCACCCCCGAGGCACTGGTCGAAGGCTGCAAGGCGGTGGTCAAGGCCAATGCCGAAGGCGCCTGGACCATCGGCACCGTCGGCGCCTTCCCGCAGCCGCTGATCGTCTCCAACGCCATGCGCAATATCCCCGAAAAGGGCATGGCGTCATGGGACTGGGGCTATATGGCGCGCTACCATCCCGAGCAGTTCTATCTCGCTCAGTAGTTCTTCCTGCCAACTAGAGGGGGGCGAGTTGCCCCCCGACTTTCTGCCGGGGCGGTGCGATGTGGGGTTTCATACTGAGACGGCTCGTCTGGATGGTGCCGACGCTGATCGTCATTTCGATCATCTCGTTCATCATCATCCAGCTGCCGCCCGGCGACTATCTGAGCTCCTATATCGCGCGGCTCGAGGCGCTCGGCACCACTGTCGACCAGGCGACCATCGATGCGCTGCGCCTGCGCTACGGCCTCGATGACCCGATCTGGGTGCAGTATTTCAAGTGGCTGGGCAACATCATCTTCAACGGCAATTTCGGCTACTCGTTCGAGTGGCGCCTGCCGGTCAGCCAGCTGATCGTCGAGCGACTGCCCACCACCTTCCTCGTCGCCACCTGCTCGCTGCTGTTTGCCTGGAGCGTGGCGCTGCCGATCGGCATCTTCTCGGCGGTGAAGCAATATTCCTGGGGGGATTACGTCTTCACCGTGCTCGGCTTTCTCGGCCTCGGCATCCCCAATTTCATGCTGGCGCTGACCTTCCTCTACGTCTCCAACCGCTATTTCGGCCTGTCGATCGGCGGGCTGTTTTCGCCCAACTACATCAACGCGCCGTGGAGCCTCGACAAGTTCATCGACCTGTTGAGCCACCTGTGGATCCCGGTGGTCATCGTCGGCACCGCCGGCACCGCCGGGCTGATCCGCATCACCCGCGCCAACGTGCTCGATGAACTGAGGAAACCCTATGTCGAGACGGCGCGGGCCAAGGGCCTCCACCCGATGCTGCTGATCCTGAAATACCCGGTCCGCATCGCGCTCAACCCCTTCGTCTCCTCGATGGGCTTCATCCTGCCCGGCATGATCTCGGGCGAGGTGATCGTCTCGATCGTGCTCAACCTGCCCACCACCGGGCCGCTGCTCTACGCCGCGCTCCTCAGTCAGGATACCTATCTCGCCGGCGCGTTCGTGCTGATGCTGGCGGTGCTCACCGTCATCGGCGTCCTGATCTCCGATATCCTGCTGGCCTGGCTCGATCCGAGGATCCGGCTGTCATGAGCGTCGACGCCAAGCCCATGCCGGCAACCAGGGAACTGGTCCACGCCGCGCCGGTCGAATCCCCGCTGACCCTGATGTGGTACAAGTTCCGCGCCCACCGGCTGGCGGTCTGGAGCATCTGGGTGATCGCGGCGCTCTATCTGACCGCGATCTTCGCCAACTGGATTGCGCCGTTCGACCCCGAAACCCGCACCGGCCTGCCCTTCTCGCCGCCGAGCTGGCCCACGGTGGTGGTCGATGGCGCGTTCGTCTGGCCACCGGTGACCTTCGGCGTGTCGCAGCAGCTCGACCGCAAGACCTTCAAGCGCGTCTATGCCATCGACACCACGCAGCGCTATCCGGTGCAGCTGTTCATAACAGGCGACCGGCACAGCTGGTTCGGCCTGTTCCCCTCCGACATGCATGTGATCGGCGTCGACAAGGGCGGCGCCTTCTTCCTGATGGGCACTGACAGCCTCGGGCGCGACGTGTTCTCGCGCATGGTCTATGGCTCGCGCATTTCGCTGTCGATCGGCCTCGTCGGCGTCGCCATCAGCCTGGTGCTGGGCGTCATCCTCGGCGGCATCTCGGGCTATTTCGGCGGCTGGGTCGATCTCGCCGTGCAGCGGCTGATCGAGATCATCCAGTGCTTTCCCTCGATCCCCTTATGGATGGCGCTGGCGGCGGCGCTGCCGCATGACTGGACCACCATCCAGGTCTATTTCGGCATCACCGTCATCCTGTCGCTGGTCGGCTGGACCGATCTGGCGCGCGTCGTGCGCGGCCGCTTCCTGTCGCTGCGCGAAGAGGATTTCGTCATGGCCGCCCGGCTCGCCGGGGCCAGCGAAGCGCGGATCATCAGAAAGCACCTGTTGCCCAGCTTCATGAGCCACATCATCGCCTCGGTGACCCTGTCGATCCCCTCGATGATCCTCGCCGAGACGGCGCTGAGCTTTCTCGGCATCGGCCTCACCCCGCCGGCGCTGAGCTGGGGCGTGCTGCTGCAGGATGCGCAGAACGTCAACACCCTCGCCACCGCCCCCTGGCTGCTGCTGCCCGGCGCGCTGGTGATCGTCACCGTGCTCGCCTTCAACTTCCTCGGCGATGGTCTCCGCGATGCGGCCGACCCCTTCTCGCGGGAGAGCTTCAAATGACGCCCGGACCGATCATCTCCATTCGCGGCCTCGAGGTCGGCGCGCTGAGCCGCCACGGCATGCTGCGCCCTCTGCGCGGCATCGACCTCGACCTGCCCCGCGCCGCCACCACCGGCCTCGTCGGCGAAAGCGGCTGCGGCAAGTCGATGACGGCGCGGGCCCTGCTCAACATCACGCCGTCGCCGATGCGGATCACCGCCGGCTCGATCACCCTCGATGACGGCAAGACCCCGCCCGTCGACCTCGCGGCGCTCGACCCTGACGGCGCCCCGATGCGCGCCATTCGCGGCCGCCGGCTGGCGATGATTTTCCAGGAGCCGATGACCGCCTTATCCCCGGTCCACACCATCGGCAACCAGATCGCCGAAATGCTGCTGATCCACGAGAAGATCGACAAGCGCGCCGCGCGGGAACGTTCGATCGAGATGCTCGACCTGGTCGGCATGCCCAATGCCCGGCAGCGTTTCGACGCCCATCCATTCAACCTGTCGGGCGGCATGCGGCAGCGCGCCATGATCGCCATGGCGCTGGCCTGCAAGCCCGACGTGCTGGTGGCGGACGAGCCGACCACCGCTCTCGATGTCACCATCCAGGCGCAGATCCTCGAACTGCTGCAACGCCTGCAGCAGGAGCTGGGGATGACGGTGCTGCTGATCACCCATGATCTGGGCGTCGTGGCCCGCACCACGCGCCGCGTCGCCGTGATGTATCTCGGGCAGGTGGTCGAGGAGACCACCACCGAGGCGCTGTTCGATAACCCGAAGCACCCTTACACCCAGGGCCTGCTCGGTTCGGTGCCGCGGCTCGGCAGCCGGCGCGGCAGGCGCGAGCGGCTGCCGGCGATGCGCGGTTCGGTGCCGCCGGCGCTGGCCGAATTGCCCGGCTGCGCCTTCCATCCGCGCTGCCCCAAGGCGGTTGCCGGGCTTTGCGACGTGGTGAAACCTGAGATGGCCGAGGTGGCGCCCGGGCATCGGGCCCGCTGCCTGCTCTATCCTGAAGTGCTGGCGGCTTCGGCCGCGCTGGAGGCCGCATGAGCGAACCGCTGCTCGAGATCCGCGGGCTGAGCAAGCGCTTCCCCATCCATTCCGGGCTGTCGCGCCGCGTCACCGGCGAAGCGCGGGCCATCGACGGCGTCGACCTGACCATCATGCGCGGCGAAACGCTCGGCCTCGTCGGGGAAAGCGGCTGCGGCAAATCCACGACCGGCCGCGCCATCCTCCGCGCCATCGAGCCCACCGAGGGCGAGATCCTGTTCCACGATCGCGCCGGCACCGTCGACGTCGCAAAGCTGGGCCGCGACGAGCTGAAGCGCATCCGGCGCCGCATGCAGATGGTGTTCCAGGATCCCTATGCCTCGCTCAACCCGCGCATGAATGTCGAGGCGCTCATCGCCGAACCGCTGATCTGCCTCGAGCACCTCACGCACAGACAGCGCCGCGACCGGGTGGTCGAGCTGCTCGAGCTGGTGGGGCTCAATGCCAGCTACCTGCTGCGCTACCCGCACACCTTTTCCGGTGGCCAGCGCCAGCGCATCGGCATCGCCCGCGCGCTGGCGCTGGAACCCGATTTCGTCGTCTGCGACGAGGCAGTGTCGGCCCTCGATGTGTCAGTGCAGGCGCAGGTGCTGAACCTTCTGAGCGACATCCAGGAGCGGCTGGGCACCACGTATCTCTTCATCTCGCACGATCTCGGCGTCATCGAGCACCAATGCGACCGGGTGGCGGTGATGTATCTGGGGCGGATCGTCGAGTTCGCCGAAACCGAAGCGCTGCTCCGCACCCCGAAAATGCCCTATGTCGAGGCCCTGCTCTCGGCCGTCCCCGAGCCCGACCCGCATGTCCGGCGCGAACGGGTGGCGATCCGCGGCGAAGTCGCCGACCCCGCCAACCGGCCGTCCGGCTGCCCGTTCCATCCGCGCTGTCCGTATGCGCAGGAGGTGTGCAGGAGCACGGTCCCGGCCCTGCGGCAGGTCGAGGGGGCATCAGGGGCGCATCTGGCGGCATGCCACTTTGCCGAGGCGCTGAGTTTGCGCGGGGTGGCTTAGCTCCCCTCCCCCTTGAGGGGAGGGGTTGGGGGTGGGGGTCCATCGGTGATCACCGCACCACCCCCTCCCTCAATCCCTCCCCTCAAGGGGGAGGGAGGCGAGAGGTCAGTGCCGCGCCTCAGACCCGCTTCAAATCCGCGATCGTCTTCCGGATCACCGCCTCGACCCGCGCCCGCTCCTCGCCTTCCAGCGGCAGCCGCGGTGGGCGGATGTGCTCCGGCGCGCCATAGACCAGGTGCTCGGCGAACTTGATGTACTGCACCAGCTTGACGTCGGTATCGAGGTGGAAGGCCGGGGTCATCAGCCGGTAGAGCGGCAGCGCCGCCTTGAAGTCGCCGTCCCTCGCGGCGTTGAACAATTTCACGCATTCGTCCGGCCAGGCATTGGTCATGCCCGAGACCCAGCCGACCACCCCCAGCGCCACGCTTTCGAGGATCAGGTCGTCGACGCCGCAGAAGATATCGAAGCGGTCGCCGAAGGCATTGTAGAGATCGGTGACGCGGCGGATATCGCCGGTCTCTTCCTTAACCGCCACGATCTCCGGCACGCCCGCCAGCCCTTCGAGCGTCGGCACGTCGACATCGACCTTATAGGCGATGGGATTGTTGTAGATCATGATCGGCAGCCCGCCGGTGGCCACCGCCTTGTACCAGGCGATGGTCTCGCGCCGGTCGGTACGATAGGCGAGGCTGGGGAACACCATCAGCCCCTCGGCCCCGAGCTTGCGATAGTTCTTGGCCGCGGCAATGGCGTCAGCGGTGGAGAGCTCGGCCAGCCCCGAAAGCAGCGGCACCTTGCCGGCCACCGCTTCTTTCGCCGCCGGCACCACCTTGTCCTTTTCGGCCTGGGTCAGCGCGGCGTTCTCGCCCAGCATCGGCAGCACGATGACGCCGCTGACCCCGCCCTTCACCAGCCGCTCGATGCTCACCTGCATGGACTTGAGATCGAGCTCGCCGCTCGCCGTCATCTTGGTGGTGGCCGCAGGGAACACGCCGCTCCAGATCATCTCTCGCCTCAAACTTCTCTTGGGGAAGGCCGGACCTCTCGTCCGCCGTATGTCGAATGTATACATTCCTCATTTCGGCGTTGCAAGGCGTGGGATCGCTCGTGTAACAGCGAGTCTGGGCCTTGAGCGCCAGCTGGAGAGACGGGACATGCCGACAGGCCTGCTCGACAAGACGACCATCAGCATCCAGGTGGCGCAGGAACTGCGCCGGCGCATCCTCGCCGGCCACTATCCGCAAGGCGTCAAGCTGCAGCAAGAGCAGATCGCCGCCGAGCTCGGCGTCAGCCGCAGCCCGGTGCGCGAGGCGCTCGGCCAGCTGGAGGCCGAGGGGCTGGTGGTGCTGACCCCGCAGAAAGGCGCCCAGGTCTCGCCCATCTCACGCGCCGAGATCGCCGAACTGTTCGAGCTGCGCCTGCTGGTCGAGCCGCATCTGTTGGCGTTGGCGATCCCCGAGATGACTGAGGCCGACCTCAACAAGGCCACCTCCATCATCTCGGAAATGGCCGATATCAGCCTCGACGGCTGGGGCGACGCCAACTGGCGTCTGCACGAGGTGCTCTACGCCCCGGCCGGCCGCCCCGGCATGCTGAAGCTCCTGCGCCGCACCCACGAAACCATCGGCCGCTACATCCGCATGCAGGTGATGGCCACCAACGGCCGCGCCGACGCCCACCGCGAACACAAACTGATCCTCGACGCCTGCCGGAAACGCGATGTGACGAAGGCGGTTGAGTTGTTGCGGCAGCACATCGAGGATGCGGGGCGGATGCTGCGTACAGAGGGGTAGTCGCTCGGATCGGCAACACGTTGTGTCGCGAAGCACCTCACCCTCGGTGATCGCCTTCTCCCCTTGTGGGAGAAGGTGCCCGAAGGGGCGGATGAGGGGTCCGCGCAACGAAGTGTAGCGCGATCGGAGCGAAGCGACGAGCGGCCTCAGCCCCACCCTCAGTGCCGATACCCCGGCTCGCTCACATCCAGCTGCCGCTTGACGCTCTCGAGGTGCAGCCGCCCGGATTCCGCGTCGCCCTCGCGCATCTGCCGGGCTGCCGCCGCGGCGATCTCCCGTCGCACCGGCTTGATCTCGCGGCCTGTCGACATGGCGAGCACCTGCACTTCCGAGGCCCGTTCGAGGTGGTAGAGATCGTCCCACGCCTCGGCGATGGTCCGGCCGCACACCATCACGCCATGGTGCTTCATGAACACGATGTCGGCGTCGCCGATGGCGGCGGCGATGCGCTCGCCTTCGCTGGCATCGAGCGCGAGGCCGTTATAGTCGCGGTCGACCGCCGTACGGCCATAGAACTTCAGCGCCGTCTGGCCGGCAAAGATCAGCGGCTCGCCCTCGGTCATCGACAGGGCCGTGGCATAGGGCATGTGGGTATGGAACGCGGCGCGGGCGCGGGGCAGGCGCTTGTGCACCTGGGCATGGATGTAGAAGGCCGTCGCCTCGGGCACCCCATCGCCGTCGATGACGTTGCCATGATCGTCGCAGATCAGCAGCGATGACGCCGTCACCTCGGCAAAGGCGCGGCCATAGGGGTTGACGAGGAACAGTTCGTCATGGCCCGGCACCACCGCCGAGAAGTGGTTGCAGATCCCCTCGTGCATGCCCAGCCGCGCCGCCATGCGGAAGCACGCGGCGAGGTCGACGCGCGCCTCGCGGACATCGGGACCATGCAGATCCGGCGCATTGCTGCGCGGCACGGCGGCGGTGGCAAGTTGCGGCTTGCCGTCGAGCGAATGGGCCACCTGTCGTCTCCCCTCAGGCGCGCTTGAGATCGACGACATTGCCCGCCGGCGGCGCCGCGGCGAGGCTGCGCCACGGCTCGGGCAGGCCCGCATCCCAGGCGCGGAAATCGGCGACGATGTGCTGGCGTTCGATCATGGCGATGTCGGGCATTGGCGGGATCACCCGGCGCCATTCGGCATCGCCGAGCCAATCGGCCACCACGGCCTTGGCCGAGGGAATGAACGGCCGCCGCGACAGGATGGCGTCGCCGGCAAAGATCATCGGCAGCAGCGCCCGCCGGTCGAAGGCGGTCGGCAGATCCAGCATCGCCCGCATCAGCCGCGGCATGACATTGGCGAGGCCGCAAATGGTGCCGCGCGCCCCCGCCGCGATCAGTTCGGGCAGGTGGATTTCGCTGCCGGTGAAGATCGACAGGTGCGAGAAGCGTCGCACCAGGTCCATGGTGAAATCGAGGTCGCCACCGGAATCCTTCACCCCGGCGATCATCCCCGGATAGCGCTCGTCGAGCCGCCGCACCACCTGCGCGGTGATCGGCACGCCGCAGATATCGGGGAAGTGGTAGAGATAGAGCCTGAGCGCCGACAGCGCCACCCGGTCGACTACCGCCGAAAAGAAGCGGAACGTCGCGTCCTCGGTGATGCCGCCGCGATAGACGCAGGGCGGCATCAGCAGCACGCCATGCACCCCCTGCTCCGTCGCATGGCGCGCCAGCGCCACCACGTCGGGGATCGACAGCGCGCCGATCGACACCACCAGCCGCCCGGCCGGGATGCCCGCGGCAATAACCGTCTCGAGCGTGCGCATCCGGTCCTCGGTGGAGAACTCCGCCCCCTCGCCGGTGGTGCCGAACAGCGTGATGCCGTCGCAACCGGCCGCCAGCAGCGCCTCCATGCGGGCGATCAGGCGCTCCGTATCGGGGTGAAAATCCCTGGTCAGAGGGGTCGCGATGGCGACCGCAAGGCACCGGGTCTTTGGCAGACCATCCACTCTAACCTCTTGAGATAACGGCATTTCGTGGCTCGAATGGCCAGCTTCAGGATGCTCGCCATCTTCAAGATTAATTGCCGATTGTCAACATTGTGCTTGACGCATCCCCTGCCCTGTTGAAGCATCGAAACTGCAAAAGGGAGCCGCAGAGGGCGCTTCGGCGTGCGGCTCGAGCAGGGAGAACAATCATGACGCTAACCGTTCCGAAATTCGGGCGCCGCACGCTGCTGGCTGGCGCCGCACTTGTCGTGACGTCCCTCGCGATGGCCGGGCCGGCCTTCGCCGAGGCCAAGGTGCTCCGTATCTCCACCCCGGGCGCCGAGAACGAGATCCAGTCCAAGGCGCTCGTGGTGTTCAAGGACGAGCTGGAAAAGGCGCTGCCCGGCGGCTTCGACGTGCAGATCCACTACAACGGCACGCTGTTCGCCCAGGGCACCGAGATCGAGGCGATGCAGCGCGGCAATCTCGAGGTCGGGATGATCTCGCCGCAGGATGTCGCGGCGCTGATCCCCGAATACTCGATCTTCACCAATGGCTACCTGATGCGCGATGCCAAGCATCTCGACGCGGTCTATGACGGCGACGTCGGCGCCGAATACAAGGCCAAGGTGGGGGCCGATCTCGGGCTCGAAATCATCCGCAGCCAGTATCTCGGCTCGCGCCAGCTGGTGCTGGTGAAGCCGCGCGAGGTGAAGACCCCGGCCGATCTCGCCGGCCTCAAGCTCCGCATGCCGGGCTCCGAAACCTGGCAGTTCCTCGGCAATGCGCTCGGCGGCGCCGCCACGCCGCTGGCCTTCGAGGAAATCTACCTGGCGCTGCAGACCGGCACCATTGACGGCTTCGAGAACCCCTTGGCCGACGTGATCGCCAACAAGTTCTACGAGGTCACCAAGGAAGTCGTGCTGACCGACCACATGGTCTCCAACACCTTCTTTGCCATCGCCAAGCCCTATTGGGACGGGCTGAGCGACGAGCAGAAAAAGGCCATCGAGACCGCCGAGGCGGCGGCCAAGGCCTTCAACGACGACGCCGTGCTCGCCGCCGAGGCCGATGCGGTGAAGTTCCTCGAGGGCCAGGGCCTGACCGTGGTCACCCCCGATGTCGCCGCGTTCCGCGACCAGGTGCAGAAGAAATTCCTCGAGAGCGACTTCGCAAAGACCTGGCCGGCCGGCCTGCTCGATCGCATCAACGCCGCCGGCGCCTGATCCGTGCTCGCCCGGCTCCAGACCCTGTGGACGCAGGTCGCCGAAGGCGTGGCGGCATTGAGCTTTGCCGTCATGTTCTTCGCCTTCATCGTCCAGGTCATCTCGCGTTACGTCTTCAACGCGCCGGTGGCCTGGACGCTGGAGCTCTGCGCCATCGCCTATGTCTGGGTGGTGTTCTGGAGTTGCGGCATCCTGGTGCCGGAGCGGCAGCAGATCGTCTTCGACGTGATCTACAACTGGTTCAAGCCGGGGCCGCGGCGCTGGCTTGCCATCTTCAACACCGCCTGCCTCGGCCTCGCCTTCCTCGCGGCCCTGCCCGGCGTCATCGACTACCTGCTGTTCCTGGGCCGGCGCACCACCATGCTGCTGCATGTGCGGATGGACCTGGTCTATTCGTGCTTTGCCATCTTCCTCATCGCTGTCGTCGTCGGCGCGGCCATCCGCATCCGGCGGCTATTGGGCGCCGAGTGGCAGAAATCTCTTTGAGCACCGCTGAGACATGAGCTTTTCCGCCTGGGCGATGTTCGTCCTGTTCTTCCTGTGGTCGTTTCTGGGCATGCCGATCGGCCATGCCATGCTGGCGAGCGGCATCGTCTACCTGCTGCTGACCCAGCAGGATATCGCGCTGGTCGCCACCCAGAGCCTCAACGGCCTCTATGGCAGCTTCGTGCTGCTCTCGGTGCCGCTCTTCATCCTCGCCGCCGAGATCATGAATGCCGGCGGGCTCACCGAGAAGATGTATGGCGTCGCCAACATGCTGGTCGGCCGCTTCAAGGGCGGCCTCGCTCATGTGAACATCCTCGCCTCGGTGATCTTTTCCGGCATGAGCGGCTCTGCCCTCGCCGACGCGGCCGGTCCTGGCAAGCTCGAGGTCGATGCCATGGTGAAGGCCGGCTACAAGCCGGGCTTTGCCGCGGCGCTGAGCTCCACTTCGGCGATCATCGGGCCGATCATCCCGCCGTCGATCCCCATGGTGCTCTACGGCGTCGTCGCCAACACCTCGATCGGCTACCTGTTCATGGGCGGCGTCATCCCCGGCCTGCTGCTCGCCGGCGCCCAGTCGGCCATCGTCACGGTGATGGCGCGCTACAAGGATTTCCCGGTTGAGCCGGTGCCGAAATTCCGCGAGGCGGCGCAGACCGTGTTCAAGGCCATCCCGGTACTGTTCCTGCCGGTGATCCTGCTCGGCGGCATCTATTCGGGCGCCGTCACCCCCACCGAGGCCGCTGCCGTCGCCGCCTTCTGCGCCCTGCTGCTGGCCTTCTTCCTCTACCGCTCGCTGACGCTCAAGGCGTTCTACCGGGTGCTGGTCGACAGCTCGAAAGCCACCGCCATCGTTGCCGTCACCATTGCCGGCGCGCTGGTGATGAACTGGGTGGTGGCGGCCGAGCAGATCCCCGAGGCGATGGGCCAGTGGATGATCAGCCTCGATCTCAGCCCCGTGCTGTTCATGTTCGTGGTGACGGTGCTGTTCCTCATCCTCGGCGCCTTCCTCGATACGCTGCTGATGCTGTTGATCATCATCCCCATCCTGATGCCGACGGTGATTGCGCTCGGCATCGACCCGGTGCAATTCGGCGTCGTCTCGGTGGTGAACCTGATGATCGGTCTGGTCACCCCGCCGATGGGCGAGCTGGTGTTTCTGATCGCCGGCGTCTCCGGCATCAAGGTTGCCGACATCACCAAGGAGCTCTGGCCGTTCCTGATCGTGCTGATCGGCCTGCTCTTCGTGCTCGTCTATGTCCCCCAAATCACGCTCTGGCTGCCCGAAATGGCGGGCTACAAAGTCCAGGGCAATTTTATGCGTTGACCACCTGAGGAACCTCGCCATGCCCGGCATGAAAGATCTCGTCAAAGGCACCGACCGCTACCGCAACTTCATCGGTGGGCAGTGGGTGGAATCGACGCTCAAGGAGTGGATCGAGGTCGAGAACCCGGCCACCGGCCAGGTCATCGCCTCGGTCCCGCGCGGCAATGCCGACGATGCCGATCGCGCCGTCACCGCCGCCTACCAGGCCCAGCCGGCCTGGGAAGCCCTGCCCCCGGCGGCGCGCGGCCAGCTGCTCAAGGACCTGGCCCGCGTCGTGCTCGAAAACCGCGAACGGCTCGCCCGCATGGTGATCGCCGAGCAGGGCAAGCCTTTGCAGGAGGCGCGCGGCGAAATCGAAAGCGCCGCGCTTTACCTGAGCTACGCCGCCGAGGAAGCCCGCCGCATCACCGGCGACATCATCCCCTCCGACAATCCCGACGAACAGATCTGGATCCAGAAGGTGGCGCATGGCGTGGTGATCGCGCTCACCGCCTGGAACTATCCGGCCGCCCTGATGTGCCGCAAGATCGGCCCGGCGCTGATCGCGGGCAATACCGTCGTGGTGAAGTCGCATGAGGGCACGCCCACCACGGCGCTTGAAATCGCCCAGCTCGCCGACCAGGTCGGCTTTCCGGCGGGCGTCATCAACATGGTCAGCGGCACCGGCGAAGGCGTCGGCCGGGCGCTGGTCACCCACCCGCTGAGCCGGCTGATCACCCTCACCGGCTCGGTCCGCGCCGGCAAGGACATCTTCCGTAACGCCGCCGACGACCTCAAGATCCTCCGCCTCGAACTGGGCGGCAAGGCGCCCTTCATCGTCGCCGAGGATGCCGATATCGGCGCTGCGGTGCGCGCCGCGGTGCTGTCGCGCTTCGAGAATTGCGGCCAGGTCTGCATCTGCAACGAGCGCATGTATGTGCATGAAAAGATCGCCGACGAATTCCTCGATCGCTTCACCAGCGCGGTGAAGCAGCTGAAGGTCGGCGACCCCACCACGCTGGTCGATATCGGCCCCAAATTCTCCCGCCCCGAACTCGACAAGGTCGATCGCATGGTCGAGACGGCCAAGGCCGCCGGCGCCGAAGTGCTGACCGGCGGCCGCCGGCTGACCGAAGGCGAGTTTTCGCGCGGCCACTGGTATGATCCGACGGTGCTGAAGGTGAACGACAACGCCATGCAGATCATGCAGGACGAAGTGTTCGGTCCGGTGGTCCCCGTCATGACCGTCACCGATTTCGACGAGGGCCTGCGGCTCGCCAACGAAAGCCGCTATGGCCTCTCGGCCTATGTCTTCACCAAGGACATGCGCCGCATGATGCGGCTGATCCGCGAATTGAAATTCGGCGAGATCTACGTCAACAAGCCGGGCGGCGACGTGGTCCACGCCCACCACGCCGGCATCCGCGACAGCGGCATCGGCGGCGAAGACGGCCGCTATGGACTAGATGCCTACTTCCAAAAGAAGACGATCTACGTGAACTATGCCTGATCCCGTCGTGGACGCGGGGTGAACCGCGGGGCAGCGTCAACCCGCGGTTCAAGTCTATGTCCAGGATCAACCACCGGCCTCTCAGCCATCTCCCCCCTTGCGGGGGAGAATGGAATTTCTTGGGCTTAGCCCTTCGCTAAGTCCTAGAAATTCCAAGAGGGGGGACGTTTTGGGCACGATGCTTCCCGCCCCACCCCACCCAGCTTCGCTAGGCCGCTGACGCGGCGAGCTGCGCAACCCTCCCCATCAAGGGGAGGGAGACGATGGAACCGAAAGCTCGCAGTCAGGTCTCCCTCCCCCTTGTGGGGAGGGTAGCGTCGCCGGGAGCGAAGCGACCTGGCAGAGCTAGGGTGGGGGTGAGCCCCCTACTCCGGCACCGCCGCGTATGCCGTATACGCACTCGTCGCCAGCCAGCCGCAATCGACCGGCAGTGTCACCCCGGTGATCGCCCCGGCCGCCTCCGAGCACAGGAACCAGATCGCTTCGCCCACGTCGGCCGGCTGCACGAAGCGCCTGAGCGCGGCTTTCTCGACGATCAGTTTCGGGTCGCGCTGGCCCGAGTCGATGCGCGCCTGCATGGCCGGGGTCAGCACATAGCCCGGCGCCACCGCGTTGACCCGCACGCCGCTTGGCCCGAACTCGGCGGCCATGATCTCGGTCAGCATCTTGATCGACGCCTTGCCCATCGCATAGGCCGGCTGGCCCGATGGCCGGTAGGTGGTGAGCGAGCCCATATTGACGATGGCGCCGCTGCCGGCGGCGCTCATCGCCGCGCCGAACGCCCGGTTGACCAGCAGCGTGCCGCGCACGTTGATGGCGTGGATGCGGTCGAACTCGGCCATCTCCATCTCGGTGATCCGCACCGCGTTCTGCAGCACCCCGGCCGAGTTCACCACCGCATCGACCTGGCCGCGCCGTTGCAGCACCGCCGCGGCATAGGCTTTGACCGAAGCCTCATCCGCCACATCAAGCGCCTCGTAGGTCGCATCAAGTTCTAAGCATATCTGCTTACCGCGACTCGCGTTTTGGTCGGCGATCTCCACCACCCAGCCGCCGGCGGCGAAGCGGCGCGCCGTCGCCTCGCCGATGCCGCTTGCCCCGCCGGTGACCACAACCACCTTGCTCATGGCGTCCCCCCATAATCCCTGGCCGCCGCTTCGGGCGTCACCTTGCCGTTGCCGATATCGGCGGCGATGGCGGCACGATCGCGCCGCCGCGGCTCGCCCCAGCCACCGCCGCCCGCCTGCTCGTGCCGGATCACCGTGTCCTTGCCGATCTCCAGCGTCACCTTGGCCGGCAGCACCTCGAAGCCGCCACCGCGATCGATCAGGTTGCGCGACGAGGCAGCCGGGCCACCGCCGAACAGCCCATAGGGCGGATGCTCGTGGCGGTCGGCGCGCAGCTGCAGCACGGCGCTGTCGGCCAGCAGCCGATATTGCCGCACCAGCCCGAGCCCGCCGCGAAACTCGCCGGCGCCGCCGGAATCCGGCCGCAGCGCATATTCCTCCATCAGCAGCGGATAGCGCGCCTCGATGGTTTCGATCGGCAGGTTCGACATGTTCTGGCTGGGGTTGGTGATCCCCTCCACCCCGTCCTTGTCGGCCCGCCCGCCCCAGGCGCCGTTGATCATGTCGACGAACACGAACGGCTTGCGCGCCGCGCCGTGATAGCCGCCGATCGCCACCACGGTATTGCCGCCCTCGCCGGCCGCCATCAGTTTTTTCGGCGCGATCTGCGCCAGCGCCCCCATTACCGTATCGACGACGCGATAACCGGTGAGCGCCCGCGCCGCCACCGGCGCCGGCATGCGCGGGTTGAGGATCGAGCCCTCCGGCGCCGTCACCGTGATGCAGCGATAGACCCCGGCATTGTTGGGCACGTCATGGTCGAGCGCGCAGCGTATGGTGAGGTAAGTCGAGGATTTGACGAAGCTCAGCGTCGAGTTGATGGCGCCCTTCACCTGCGGCGACGAACCGGCGAAATCCACCCACAGGTGGTCACCCCTGACCGTGATGCAGCAGACGATGGGGATCGGCGCCGACGAAAAGCCGTCGCCGTCGATATGGTCGGTGAAGCGGTACTCGCCATCCGGCCAGCTGGCGATGGCCTTTCGCGTCAAGGCCTCGCCATAGTCGATCAGCCGGTCGAAATAGCCTTCCAGCGCGTCGCCATGCCGGGCGAACAGCCGCAGCATTTCGCGTTCGCCGATATTGCAGGTGGCGTATTGCGCATCGAGGTCGCCCAGCACCAGCTCGGGCAGCCGCACGTTCTTCTCGATGATGGTCAGCAGCGTCCGGTTGGGCTCCCCGAGGTCATAGAGCTTCATCGGGGCGATGCGCAGCCCCTCCTGGAAGATCTCGGTCGAATCCGAGGCGTTCGAGCCCGGCACCCGGCCGCCGACATCGCAGTGATGCGCGATCACCACCGAAAAGCCGAGCAGCCGCTCGCCGGAGAAGATCGGCTTGAACATGAAGATATCGGGCAGGTGCATGCCGCCGTCATAGGGATCGTTGAGGACGATCACGTCACCCGGAAACAGGTTATCCGCGAACCGCTCGAGCACCACGTCCATTGCATCGGGCACCGCACCAAGATGCAGCGCTACGGTCTTGGCCTGACTCAGAATCCGGCCCTGCCGATCGCAGATGGTCACCGAGTAATCGAGCACGTCGCGCACGATCGGCGAGCGCGCCGTGCGCATCACCGCATAGGCCATGTCGTCGACAATGGTATCGAGCCCCGACTTGATGACCGCGAAGGTGATGGGGTCGATGGCGCTCATTTCAAGGGCTCCAGCGTGGCGACGAGGCTGCCGGTGGCGTTCGGCGCGACCTGCGCTCCGGGCGGAATGACGATGGTGGTATCGGGCCCCTCGATGATCACCGGTCCCTCGATCGTCCCGCTCACCGCCTCGCGCCTGAGCACCGGCGTCAGCACCGCGCCATGGCGGCCGAAATGCACCTGGCGCATGCCAGGGCCGCCGCCCCCGTCCCCAGGGGCGGCGGCCCTGAGGTCACGGAAATCCAGCGGCGCCGTGGCCCGCGCATGGGCGTGGAGCCGCAGCGCCACCGCCTCGACCGCGTCGGTGGGCGTATAGCCGTAACTGTCGCGATAGGCGGCGATGAAGGCGGGCCGCAGCGCCGCCGCATCGAACCGATCGAACGGGATCGACAGCGCCGCATCCTGGCCGTCGAGCCTCAAATCGATCTCGAAGCTAAAGGCGATGGCGGCGGCCTCATAGCCCTCTGCCGTCAGCTGCGTCGCCGCCGCCTGCCGCATCTGGGCCGAAAGCGCCGCCACCTCGGCCGCATCGATGCGATCGAGCCGCCCTTCGAGCGCCCGCAGCTCGTGATGCTCGACCATGCCGGCCAGCATCCCCATGGCGGTGAACACCCCCGGCGAGGGCGGGAACAGCACCCTCGTGATGCCGAGCGTCTGCGCCAGGTCCGCTGCATGCACCGGCCCGGAACCGCCAAAGGCGAGGAGCGTCAGCTCGCGCGGGTCGAGCCCGCGCTCCACCGTCACCGCCCGGATGGCCCGCACCATGTTGGCATTGGCGATCTCGCGGATGCCATAGGCCGCCGCCTCGATGCCGAGCCCCAGCGGCTGCGCCAGCTGCCGGTCGATGGCGGCGCGGGCCGCCGGGATATCGAGCGACAGGCTGCCGCCGGCGAGGCGCGGCGGCAGCAGCCCCAGCACCACATTGGCATCGGTGACCGTCGGCTGCGTACCGCCGCGGCCATAGCAGACCGGCCCGGGCGCCGCCCCGGCCGAGCGCGGTCCGACGGTCAGGAGCCCCGCCGGATCGATGGCGGCGATCGAGCCGGCGCCGTTCCCCACCTCGGCCACGTCGACCGTCGGCACCCGCATCATGTAGCCGCCGGCCTTGATGAAGCGCGATGGCACCGACATGCCGGCCCGGAACTCGTATTCATGCGTGCGCGCCAGCACGCCGCGATGGATCAGCGCCGCCGAGGCGGTGGTGCCGCCCATGTCGAAGGCGACGAGGTTGAGCTCGTTCGTCGCGGCCCCGAGCCGCTCCGCCCCGACGGCGCCCGACGAGCGCCCCGAGGAGATGAAGAACACCGGCTTCTGCTGCGCCACGTTGGCCGAGGAGAGCCCGCCATTGGAGTTGCCGATCAGCAGCGGCGCCGTCACCCCATGGGCCCGCAGCTTCTGTTCCAGCCGGGTCAGATAGCCGCGTAGCGGCGGCAGCACATAGGCATTCACCGCCGTGGTCGAGCTGCGCTCATATTCGCCCGCTTCGGGCAGCACATCCACCGAGGCGGTCACCGCGATATCGGGGAAGGCCGCGGCGAAAGCCGTTGCCGCCTGCCGCTCGTGTACCGGGTTCTTGTGCGAGTTGAGAAAGCAGATGGCGACCGACTCGATCCCCTCGGCGGCAAAGAACCGCCCTGCCGCGAGCACGTCCTCGAGCGCGAGCGGCGTCATCACCGTGCCATCGGCTCGCACCCGCTCGCGCGCCTCCAGCCGGTAGCGGCGCACCACCAGCGGCTCGGGCTTGTCCCAGGTAAGGTCGAACATGCCCGGAGTGCGCAGCCGCCCGATCTCCAGCACATCGCGAAACCCGCGCGTGGTGATCAGCCCGCAGCGCGCCCCCAGCTTCTGCAGCAGCGTATTGGAGCCGACCGTCGTGCCATGCAGCACCTCGCTCAGCGCCCCGGTGCCGATCCCGGCCGCCGCCAGCACCTCGAGCATGCCGGCGACCAGCGCATCCTCCGGCGCCTCGGGGGTGGAACTCACCTTGGCCGAAAAACTGGCGCCATCGCTGCGCAGCAGCACGAGGTCGGTAAAAGTGCCGCCGATATCGACGCTGAGCCGGGCGCTGTGGGTCATCGGCTACTTGTCGGAGTTGAGTTTGCCGCCATTGGCCCAGTCATGCGGCTCGATATCGTGGAACACGATATCGACCACCTCGGGCCGGCACTTGAGGATGCGCGCCGTCTCGCGCGTCACCACCTCGGCGAACTCGCGCTTCTGTTCGATGCTGCGCCCCTTGAGCAGCTCGACCTTGATCATCGGCATCGGTGTCCTCCTACGGCGTTCTGGTGCGCGTGACGATTGGGCCACCGCATCGTGGTTAGGCTGGTCGCTGCCCACCCCCCGGCTGTCATCCCTGCGAAAGCAGGGACCCAACTCGCCGCTGGCGCGGGCTGCAAAATGGATCCCAGCTTTCGCTGGGATGACATCGGGGGTGGTTCGGTCATCCAGACGTGTCTCTACAGCCACGCATTGACATGCCAGGGCGCGAACTCGTCCTCGCCATAGCCCAGCAGCTCGCTCTTGGTCGGCTTGCCCGAGGCGGTGGCGATCATCTCGCGGAACACCAGCTCGCCCATCTCGTCGATACTGGCTTCATCGTCGAGTATGGCGCCGCAATTGATGTCCATGTCCTCTTCCATGCGCCGGAACATCGCAGTGTTGGTGGCGAGCTTGATCGAGGGCGACGGCCGGCAGCCGAAGCAGGAACCGCGCCCGGTGGTGAAGGCGATGAGGTTGGCGCCGCTCGCCACCTGCCCGGTCGCCGACATCGGGTCGAACCCGGGCGAGTCCATGAAGACGAGGCCCCTGGTGCCGAGCGGCTGCGCGTAGCCGATGACATCGGTGAGGTTGGTGGTGCCGCCCTTGGCCACCGCGCCGAGCGATTTTTCGAGAATGGTGGTGAGCCCGCCCGCCTTGTTGCCGGGCGAAGGGTTGTTGTCGAAACCCTGCGGCTCGTTGCGGGTGTAATCCTCCCACCAGTCGAGGAGGCCGAGCAGTTTCTCGCCCACCTCGCGCGTCACCGCCCGCTCCAGCAGCAGGTTCTCCGCGCCATAGATCTCCGGCGTCTCGGCGAGGATCGCGGTGCCGCCCGCCGCCACCAGCCGGTCGACCGCGGCGCCCAGCGCCGGATTGGCCGAAATGCCGGAGAAACTGTCCGAGCCGCCGCATTGCAGCCCGACGATGATCTCGCTCACCGGCACCGGCTCACGCTTTGCCTGCGCCGCCCGCTCCAGCATCGCCTCGACCAGCTCGATGCCACGGCCGATCGAGGTCCGCGTGCCACCGGTTTCCTGCATCACCAGCTTGTTGAGCTCGTCGCCAAGATCGAGCTGCTGCTCGTCGATCAGCTGGTCGATCTGGTTGTCCTCGCAGCCCAGCCCCACCAGCAGCACCCCGGCGAAATTCGGGTGCCGGGCATAGCCGCCGAGCGTCCGCCGCAGCATCGCCATCGACATCGAGCCGTCGGCGACGCTGCAGCCTGATTTATGCGTCAGCGCCACCACGCCATCGACGCCGGGATAGGGCGCGAGCCGGGCCGGATCGCGGAAGTGATCGGCGATCATCCGCGCCACCAGCGACGAGCAGTTCACCGAGGTGAGGACGCCCACATAGTTGCGCGTCGCCACCCGCCCATCGGCGCGCACGATGCCGTCAAAACTCGGAATCTCCGCCCTGCCCGCCAGCGGCGCATTGGAAAGCCGGGTGCCGATGGCATGGCCGGCCATCGAGGTCTCGAACCCCAGATTGTGGAGGTGCACATGCGCGCCGGCGGCAATCGCCTGCCGCGCCAGCCCGATCGGCTGGCCGAACCGATGCACCGCATCGCCCGGTCGCAGCGCCACCAGCGCCACCTTGTGCCCGAACGGAACCTCGTCGGCCGCGACGCCGGCAAACGGCGCCAGCGCCTCGCCGGCATGGAGGTCGCGCAACGCGATCCCCACCTCGTCCCCGGGCTTCAGCTGCAACACGGCAGCAACCTGACCAGCCATGACCGTCTCTCCTCGAGCGAGAAGACAATCACACAAATCGTCGATTGTCAGCAATCAGCAGAAAGAGATGGGGCGGATTTTTGTCTGCCCGGCTGGAGAAACCATCCGCGGCTCAGTGCACCACCGGCGTCATTCCCGCGAAGATGCGAACCTAGGGCATTTCACGGTTGAGCGGCATCGGCATAGCTCGACCTTGGACCACCCACCGGCTGTCATCCCTGCGAAAGCAGGGACCCAATTATCAGCTGGCGCGGGCGGTGAAATGGGTCCCTGCTTTCGCAGGGATGACACCGAGTATGGTTCCGGTCATTGGTGAAACGATCTAGTGGGATGCAGTTGCATCCGCTGAGGCCGAGATATCCTCCATCTCCCCGCCTTCGGTGGCAGTGCCTTGCCCAGCCGCCCCCTTTGCCGAAGCAGCTCGATAACAGAAGCGCTCCAGCCCCTCTTCAGGAGGCGGTTTCGGCGCGCGGGTTCTCTTCGGTGTGGGCGGCGAGCAGCTTCACCTCGGCCTCGTTATGGCTCTTGGCCAGCGCCTCGGCGAGATCGGGCTGGCGCTCGATCACCGCGCCGATCAGCGCCGCATGCTCATCGACCAGCGCCGCGTAATCCTTGGGGAAGAACCCCGAATGCACCATGTGGAAGCGCACCTGCTGCATGATGTAGCCATGCTGCTCGGCCAGCCGCCGGTGCTTGGCGATCTCGACGATTTCCTGGTGCAGGCGGAAATCGATATCGGTCACATCCTCGAAGCGCTTGTCCTTCACCGCCCGCGTCAGCTCGGCGACGGTGGATTTGAGCCGCTTGTGGTCGGCGGCCACGCCGTTCTCGGCCGCCAGCCGCGCCGCCAGCCCTTCAAGCGCCGCCCGCAGCGTATAGAGCTCCCAGGCATCGCGCGGCGAGGTCTCCGACACCTGCCAGCGGGTGAACGCCACCTGCTGCACCAGCCCCTCGCGCGCCAGCTGCGCCAGCGCCGCCCGTACCGTGCCGCGGCTCACCTCGAGTTCCTCGGAAAGCTGCGTCTCGAGCAACCGCCCGCCGGCCGGCAGAATCCCCTCGAGGATATGGGTCCGGATCCCATCGGCCGCCTGCCGATCCAGCAACCGCTTCTCGGACTTCAGGCTAGTCAACTTGGCCATAAGCCCCTCGCGATTGCTGACGATCAACCATCAACCAGCAATTAGCTGATTGGGGTTGATCCGTAAATGGAGGGCCCTCATCCCTCAGGCGCACGCGAAACGACAACCTCGGAGCCCTGTTCGCTATCTACCTTGTCCTCCAGCGCGCCGGCTCGTGGAGCGAACTCCTGCAGCATGCTTTCAATCCATATCGGCGCGGCCGATTGGAGTTCATCGGGCAGCATACTCGTATCAAGGTCCAAGACGATTTGTCGGTGCACCTTGCGCTCAAATAGCCGCATGGTTTGCCGGTGAATATCACCACACATTACCATAGCCACCATGCCACACAGATGTAGGAACGAGCGATCCAGCTGTGGCTTAGTCCTACGCACGCGTTCGTAGTCCGACAGCGCGACGCGGAGTTCGATCTCTGTATCAAGTTCTCGAACCTGCCTTTGCATTACCACTGCTGCCGCATCGCGACCTTTCGGGTCAGACCAAGTTTCGTGAAACTTGAGAAGAACCTTCGACACTCCGTCATAGCCACCAGCCTTCAATGAGGACGGACACCACTTGTGCCAGCGGAGTTCAGTCTGATCGGTCATCACGTGTGAGCCGGAGCCTGGCACGCGCGTCCTTTCCGCAAGCAGTCGATGCGGGGACACCCGCCCGTCGGCACGATAGGAAGCCATCCATCGAGCATTCATAAGCGCAGGCAAAGACGGGATCGGCGTCAAGTCTGGCAGTTGCCTTGGTGGCAGCATCTCGTTGCTGCGCCCGGTAGAGCCGGGGTGCCGGGGAATGATAGCATCTTCAACCCTGCCACCGCGGCTCCGATCGAATATCAGTTGGCAAGGCACCCCCATCTCTTTCAGTTCGTCGGACCCAGTATGGGCTCCGGCTAGAAGCGGATGCCTACGCTCTCCAAAAATGCCACGCTCCTCGTGCCAACCGAGCTTCCTAAAGTAGAGGAGGTGATCTGGGGCTAAGTCGACAAGCTCACGAAGACGCGCTGAACGCGCTGAGTCACTGCTGAATGCAGGGTTGTGGGCGGTCTCGATGGCGAGATCTATGTCTCCCACCGTTTCCTCCCCTCGCATAACAGATCCGAATAGCCATACGCGCTCGACTACATTCAATGGCGCCGAGTTATCGTTCATGTCCTCGATACGCCTCAGAGTGTCGTCTAAGACACGTCGGGCCGTGCTCAGTGCACTGCGCCTCGTCTTTCCACCCGCAATCGCCAATCCGGCTTCGGTCAAAAACCTCTCATGCGAGCCGGCATTAGGGTCTATGAACTCCCGCTCTAGGAGTTCCTCGTACAGCACCGCTGCCTCCATTCGGGATGGCGCGAAAGACACCACCTCAAGGAAGTTCTCCACTTGACCGGTCCGTGCGTATGTCTTCAGAGCCTGCTTAACTTGGGGCATGCGGAAGCCCGCGAGCGTTGCGCCTTTCGGCAAATTGACACCCATCGTTGTGCCCCTCCTGCAGTCGTCCAACCCTCGTATCGCAGTAGACGGTCACCGATCCTGGTAGGCCCGCAACTTCGTGGCATCAGGGATATCCGAGAGATTGTTCTCGCCCATTGGTCTTTGCCATTCCGGGATTCGGGGCGACACGAGATTCGACCAAATGTTGAACCCCGTGATGGGACAACGAATGTCATTTGCATCAGCCCAGCCACGCGGAAAGCTGCACCAACATCGCACAGCAAGCACAGTTTCCCCGGACAGCAGCACATCACGCATCCCTTCTCGAAGGGCCGCTACAATGCTACCGTCCCGGTCGTTTAGAATGACATGGAGTAGCGGCACGTGGACGTTGCCCCCCTTGTACTTCTCGCCCAACTGATAATCGAATACGGCTACGCCTAAGTGATCTTGAACAGCGCCAAAAGTAAGCTCGACGTAAACGTGCTGACCGACATGCGCCAAGAACCCCGTTCCGATCACCTCAAGTGCACCATCCTCCAGGGCACGGTCGGGTCGACCACCAAATCGACGGCGAATCTCAAGGTGGGTCACCTGGATGTTGATCCGGTCGCCACCTCCGATTTGATCTAGAGTGGATCGATCCCACGGGTTACCATCGGGGGCAGCCTGCTTGGGGCCCGCCGGGGCATTGGACTTCCCCTTGCGGCCGAGCATCACTGATCCTCCCAATCCCAAACAAGTAGATCTTACTAAAGATTATCTGGACATTGATCGCCTATCAACAACGGACGAATCGACACCGGCACCTCGTCCGATGGCCTGTCCCCACCAGTAGCCGCCTCGCCAGAGTTGAGGCGGCCCCGCCCCCCTACGACGCCAGGCTGATATGCGACGTCGTATCGCGCGCGATGTAGCTCTGGATCTGCCGCACGATCTGGGCGGCGTGTTCGGCGGCCAGCTTGTCGGCGAGCTCGGCATCCCCCGCGGCAACCGCCGCCACCATGGCTTCGTGCTCATCGACATACTGGCGCGGCAGGGTGTCGTCGAAGCTCTGGTAGTAGAGCCTGAGGATGCGGCGGCCCTCGTCGAGCAGCCGGGTGAACAGCCCGGTGAAATAGCTGTTGCCGCCGGCGGTGGCGATCGCCACGTGGAAATCGCGGTTCGACTGGATCATCTTCAGCGCGTCGCGCTGCGCCACGGCATCGGCATAGGCGGCCTGCAGCGTACGGATCGCCAGCATGTCGCTGTCGCGCCGGTGCACCGCGGCGCCGCGCGTCGTCACCCGGTACATCAGCGTCAGCGCCTCGAAATAGATCGGCAGCCGGACGAAATCGATCGACGAGACGATCGTGCTGCGGTTGGGCAGCGTCGTCACCAGTCCCTCGGCCGAGAGCCGCACCAGCGCCTCGCGGATCGGCGTGCGCGACATCTCGAACTGCTCGGAGAGCCCCACCTCGTCGAGCGGGCTGCCCGGCTCCAGCGTCAGGTCGAGGATCGACTGGCGCAGCTTCTCATAGACGGTCTGCGCGCCCTGCCCGCGCACCCGCACCGGCTCGTCGCCGGCGGGCGTCGCCGCCTTGCCGGCGGCCGGTTTGATCCTTGTCGCCCCGCGCGCTGCAGCCACGACGATTCTCCTGCATTCGAAATCTGTCCGGGCGCTAGAAAGCCGGTTCCATCGGCGATTGCAACGGCTGCTTCCGGCTACGCGGTCTTTGTCGCGCCTAGGCTTCCAGCAGCCATACCAGCATGCCGCCCGGCGCGCGATTGGCCCATAGGTGGTAAGGGATCGCCTTGAAGCGCACCGGCTCCAGCGCCGACGGCGCCGTGCGGTAAAGCGCCCCGCCCCAGCCGGCGTCGCTGGCCTTCACCGCGCTGCCGCTCAGCGTCACCGCGCCACCCAGCAGCCCCGGATCATACGACGTCTCGATGCCTGCTCCCGGCGCCAGCCGCAGCCGCTGCGGCGCAAAACCGTTATCGACCTCCTCGAGGCAATAGACCACCGGCCCGCGCTTCAGCGCCACCCGCCCGGCATCCTCGCTCACCTCGGGGTTGGCATAGAGCCGCTCGACCGGCATGGCGAAGCCGATCCGCACCTCGTCGCCGGCCCGCCACTCGCGCTCGATCGTTGCGTAACCCTTATGGATTTCCGCCGGCACGAAGGCCCCGTTGACGCTGAACTTCGCGTCGCGGCACCAGCCAGGCACGCGGAGCCGCAGGGCGAAGCGCTTCGGCGTCACCGGAGCGATGCCGAGCCGGATATCGCCATCCCACGGGTAGCGCGTCTCCTGGCTGAGCCTGACCACCGTCTCGCCCAGCACCGCCTCGGCGGTATTGGCGCCATAGAGGTGCACCGCCAGCTCGTCCGGCCTGGTGGTGTAGAAATAGCCGCCGAGCGACGCGATCAGCCGCGCGATATTGGTCGGGCAGCACGGGCAGTAGTGCCATTTCCAGCGCCGGTTGTCGCCGTGGCTCTCCAGCACGTTCTCGTAGAAATAGTGCTCGCCGTCGCGCGAGATCCCCGACAGCGCACCGTTGAACAGCACCAGTTCGACATGGTCGGTGAAGCGCCCGTCGAGCTCGATCTGCGCCATGCGATGGCCCCAGAACGCCAGCGCCACCGCGGCGCAGGTCTCGGCATAGGCGGTGACGTTGGGCAGGTCGTATTCCCGGGTGAACCCCTCATTGGCATGCGCCGGCCCCAGCCCGCCGGTGACATAGAGTTGCCGCCCGGTGAGGTTGTCGAACAGCCGGTCGCAGGCAGCGAACAGCGAGAGGTCGCCGGTGGCCACCGCCACATCCGCCATCGCCGAAAACAGATACATGGCGCGCACCGCATGGCCCACCACCTGGGTCTGCTCGCGCACCGGCATATGCGCCTGGCTGTAGGAGTAATCCTTGAAGATATAGTCCTTGGGGTCCTTGCCGCGCCGCCGCGCTTCCTCGTCGTAATAGGCGGGCTGCTGCCCGCGCTCGTTGACGAAGAAGCTCGCGAGGTCGAGATGCCGCTGGTCCCCGGTGACGCGGTAGAGCTTGACCAGCGCGATCTCGATCTCTTCATGCGCGTCGTAGCCGCGCAGTTTCCCCGGCTCGGCCCCGAAGGTATCGATGATGTGGTCGACGGCGCGCAGCATCACCTCGAGGAAGCGCCGCTTGCCGGTCGCCTCGAAATAGGCGACCGCGCCCTCGAGCAGGTGCCCCATCGAGTACATTTCGTGCAGGTCGCGCAGGTTCGTCCAGCGCTTGTCCGGCTCGCGCCGGATGAACCACGAGTTGAGATAGCCATCCGCCATCTGGCCTTGAGCCAGCTGCTCGACGATCGCGTCGATCTTTTCTTCCAGCGCCGGGTTGGGGTGCGCCTTCAGCGTGTAGCTGGCCGCCTCGATCCATTTGCCGAAATCGCTGTCGAAGAAATGCTGCATCGAGAGCCCGCTCGGCTGGATCGGGCGAACCAGCGGCGCCGGCGGCAGGTGGAAGTTGAGCACCTCGAGGAACCCCTCCTCGTCGAGCCGCCGATGCTGCGTCGGCACGGTGACCTTCCGCACCGTCTCGCTCCAGCTCTCCCAGAACCCGCCGCTGAAATCGACCTTGGCGTGGTCGACAGGGGTGTAGCGATCGAGGCTGGGCTTGGCGGGGGCGAACATGGGGGTGGGCTTTCTTGGACGGTTACTTCACGAATGATCGAATTATCCGCGGTCGCTCCCCTCCCCCTTGAGGGGAGGGCCGGGGGGTGGGGGTGGTTCTGTGATCACCGATGGCCCCCCACCCCCATCCCCTCCCCTCAAGGGGGAGGGGAGCCGATCGGCGCCGTCATGCGTTCCAACCACGCGCGCGCCGATGGCGACAGCTTCTCCACCAGCGCCGCGCGCACCCGCGCGTGATAGCCGTCGAGCCAGGCCACCTCGTCCCGGGTCAGCGCACTCACATCGGCCAGTGCCAGGTCGATCGGCGCCAGGGTCAGCGTCTCGTAGCGCAGGAAGCCCGGCGCTGCGGCGACCGTCTCCACCTGGTTCTCGACCCTCAGCCCGAACTCAGCCTCACGGTAATAGCCGGGCTCGATCGTCATGATCACGCCGGGCGCGAACTCGTAATTGTTCACCACCTTGCCGAAGCGCTGCGGGTGCTCGTGCACCGAGAGGAAGTGTCCGACGCCGTGCCCGGTGCCATGGTCGTAATCGAGACCGAGATCCCATAGCGGCCGCCGCGCCAGCGCATCGAGATGGTGGCCGCGCGCCGTCAGCGGGAACTGCGCCGTCATCAGCGCCACGAACCCCTTGAGCACCGCCGTATAGGTGCGGCGGACCTCATCGGACACCGGGGCGAAGGCGGTGGTGCGGGTGACGTCGGTGGTGCCGCTCAGATACTGCCCGCCGGAATCGATCAGGTAGACGCCGCTGCTGGTGAGCGGCGCATTGGTCGCTTCGCTCGAAGCGTAGTGGCACATCGCGGCATTGGCCGCCGAGGCCGAGATCGAGCGGAAGCTCGGCTCGACGAAGCCTTCGCCGCGCGCCCGAAACGCCAGCAGCTTGTCCTCGGCCTCGAGCTCGGTGATCGGCTCGCCGGCCATTTCGCGCGCCGCCACATGCTCATGCAGCCAGCTCAGGAACTCGGTGAGCGCCACGCCGTCGCTGACATGCGACGAGCGGAAGCCATCGAGTTCGGTGCCGTTCTTGATCGCCTTGGCGATGGTGATCGGGCTCGTCTCCGACAATACCGTGCCGCCCGCCCCCTGCACGGCCAGCGCTGCCGCCACCGAGGCGAAGCGCGGATCGACCAGCGCCCGCTTGCCGCCCGAGCGCGCCGCGATGCGACCGAGCAGGTCGGCCGGCGACCGCGTCGTCACCGCTTCGAGTTCATAGGCTTCGCGGTCGTTGGGGAGCTTGCGCTCATCGACGAACCATTCGGTCTCGCCGCTCCGGTCGAGCAGCAGGAACGATTGCGGCAGCGGCGTGTACCGGACATCGCTGCCCCGCACATTGAGCAGCCAGGCGATATTGTCGGGTTGCGTCTCGACCAGGAAATCCGCGCCGAGCTCGGCGAGCCGTGCCCCGATCCGGCGCCGCTTGTCGAGCGCCGCTTCGCCGGCATTGGCAAAGTGCTGGATCCGTCCGGTCGGCGGCGCCGGCTGATCCGGCCAGATCGCATCGATCGGATCGGCCTCGAGCGCCACCAGTTCGCCGTCGGCCTTCTGCATCGCCGCTTTCAGCCGCTCATGCAGATCTGACGGGATCAGCATCGGGTTGAAGCCGATCCGTTGGTTGCCGGGCAGCTTGTCGCCGAGCCAGCGTTCCAGCGGAAAGTCGTAAAAATGCGAGATCTCGAATGCGTCGAGATCGACTTCCTGGCGCACCTGCACCTGGTAGCGGCCATCGACGAAGATCACCGCGCTGTCGGCGGTTACCAGCGCGATGCCGGCCGAGCCGGTGAAGCGCGTGAGGTAGCGCAGCCGCTCGTCATGCGGCGCGCAATATTCGCCCTGGTGCGCATCGAAGCGCGGCACGATCACCCCGTCTATGCCGAGCCTCACGAGTTCCGCCCTCAAGGCGGCGAGTCGGTTCATCTCAGAAGCCATATTTGGCGAGATCCGGACGGGACTTCAGCCCGGCCTCGGTGACGGCGCGAACCTGCGCCTCCTCGACCCCGACCAGGGCGAGGCGCGGCGCGCGGGTGACCGGCGAGGTGCCGCGCACGATCGTCTCCACCAGCTTGATGTTCTGGACGAATTTCGGCCCGATATCCATGTGCAGCAGCGGCAGGAACCAGCGGTAGATTTCCAGCGCTTCGGGGATCCGCCCCTCCTCGACCAGCCTGTAGATGGCGACGGTTTCGCGCGGGAAGGCCACGACCAGCCCGGCGATCCAGCCGCTGCAACCGAGGATCAGGCTTTCGAGCGCCAGGTCGTCGACCCCGGTCAGCAACTGGTAGCGATCGCCCAGGGCGGCCAGCGTCTCGTTGATGCGGCGGGTATCGCCGGTCGATTCCTTGATGGCGACGAATTTCGGCTCGTCGGCCATTTCGAGGAGCATCTCGGTGGTGACGTTGATGCCGTAGGCGATCGGGTTGTTGTAGATGATGATCGGCAGGTTGGAGGCAGCGGCGATGGCCCGGTAATGCGCCACCACTTCGCGATCGTCGGCGAGGTAGCGCATCGCCGGCAGCACCATCAGTCCCTCGATGCCGAGCCTTTCGGCTTCGGCGGCGAGCGCTGCGCCGGCCCTGGTCGAGTCCTCGGCGATGGTGAGCAGAATCGGTTTGCGGCCGGCCGCTTCGGCGATCGCAGCCTTGGCGATGGCGAGCTTTTCCTCACGCGTCAGGCTCGACGCCTCGCCGAGCGAACCGCAGACGATGATGCCGTCGACGCCGGCGGCGATCTGGTAGGCGACATCCGCTTTGACGGCGGCGAGATCGACCTCCTGATCGCTCGTCATCTTGGTGGTGATCGCCGGGAACACGCCGCGGAAATCGCTCTTTCGCATTGTCTTGTCCTTGTCTCGCGGGCAACGGCCGCCATCGTTCGAACACATCCGGGCGTCCGACTTTGCCAGTGTCTTAGGCGCAAAAGTAACTGTCGGCAAGTTGTCGACATTACTATTGACAATCTGCGTACAGGCTGTCGACTATTGCAGTTACGGGAGCGGCTGCCCTCTGCACTCGCTCGCCCATCAAGGAGGGAACCCATGGCGCATACCAACCTGAAACGAGGCGGATTGCTGCCGCGGCTGGCGCTGGCCGGCCTCGTCGCGACCGCCCTGTCGACCGTACCGAGCCTGGCGCAGGACGCCCAGCCGGGCGGCACGCTGCGCATCCTCGGCACCGAGGATCTCGACCATTTCGACCCCACCTCGGCGGCCCTGGTCACCACCAACAATTTCCTGCGCGCCGTATCGCGCCAGCTGATCTCCTACGAGGCCTCGACCGACGAAACGGTCCGCATCACCCCCAAGGGCGATCTCGCCACCGAAGTGCCGCAGCCCACCGATGACGGGCTCACCTACACCTTCAAGCTCCGCCAGGGCGCGCAGTGGAACGCCCCGTCGGGCGCCCGCCAGATCACCTCGGCCGATCTCGAGCGCGGCTTCAAGCGCATGTGCAACCCGGCGCTCGGCTCGGCGGCGCTGACCTACTACTCGAGCCTCGTCGCCGGCATGGCCGAGTTCTGCGATGGCTTCAGCAAGGTCGAGCCGACCGTCGAAGCGATGAAGGCCTATATCGAGGGCAACGACATCACCGGCATCGAGACGCCGGATGACGAAACCGTGGTGATCCGGCTGACGCAGCGCGCCGGCGACTTCATCTACATGCTGTCGCTCGCCACCTCTGCTCCGGCACCGGTCGAAGTGCTCGACTACCTGCCGGATGGCCCGGATTACCGCAGCAATTTCATCGCCAGCGGCCCCTACACCCCCGGTGCCTACACCCCTGATTCCTCGCTGCAGCTGGTGCGCAACCCAGCCTGGACCGCCGACAGCGATCCGCTGCGCAAGGCCTATGTCGACCAGATCGACATCACCTTCGGGCTCACCGTCGACGCCATCATGCAGCAGCTGCAATCGGGCGACGGCGACATGACCTATGACGTCACCATCCCGCCGGCCATCCTGTCGATGCTGACCGCCCAGGGCGACGAGAAGCTGATGACGGTGTCGTCGGGCAACACCAACTTCATCTTCATCAACACCGTCTCGGGCAACAATAATGGCGCGCTCAAGGACCTGAAGGTCCGCCAGGCGCTGAACTACGCCGTCGACAAGGCCGCGATCGTCCAGCAGATGGGCGGACCATCGATCGCCAAGCCGGTGAACGGCATTTTCGGCCTCGGGGTGCTCGGCTATCACGAGTTCGATCTCTACCCCTCGGCTGACGCCAAGGGCGACCCGGAAAAGGCCAAGGCGCTGCTCGCCGAAGCCGGCTTCCCCAACGGCATCACGCTGAAAATGCCGTTCCGCAACAAGGGCAACGAACCGGCGGTGGCGCAGACCATCCAGGCCTCGATGGCCAAGGCCGGCATCACCCTCGAGCTGACCCCGGTGGCGCCCGCCGACTACTACTCGAAGTTCATGACCAACCCGGTGAACACCCAGGAAGGCACCTGGGATATCGCCCCGGTCGGCTGGACCCCGGATTGGGCCGGCGGCTCGGCGCGCTCCGTGTTCCAGCCGCAGTTCAGCTATGACGGCACGCACCAGACCTACAACTACACCGACTACAACAACGACAAGGCCAACGAACTGGCCCAGCAGGCGATCAACGCCACGACGCCCGAAGAAGTCGGCGCGCTCTGGGCCCAGGTCGACGAGCTGGTCATGGCCGATGCCCCGGTGGTGCCGCTGATCGCCAACCTGATCGTGCTCTACCACGGCGCCGCCGTGCAGAACTTCCAGCCTTACTCGATCGGCGTGCAAGGCGACTGGACCAACGTCTGGCTGCAGCAATAGGCTGAGGCTGACGAGCCGGCGCGGGGATAGCGCGGTGCGCACAGAGTACCCCCCACCCTGTCCCTCCCCCGCAAGGGGGGAGGAGACGCCCACACCGGCGCCAGTGTTTTGGTCTCCCTCCCCCTTGCGGGGAGGGGACAGGGGTGGGGGTACTCTTTCCTCACCGGCTCATCGGCCGCGTTGTCGCCATGTGCGATTTCTCGAGGGTTCGGGGCCGGTACTTAATAGTCGTGCCTTGGACCAGCGCCCTCACTTTGCCGGTCCGCAGTCTGGAGCAGTTGCGTGGCAGTTCTCGAAGCGCGGCATCTGAGCGTCGATATCCCCACCGAGGACGGTGTGATCCACGCGGTGCGCGACGTCTCCTTTGCGCTCGAAGCCGGCGAACTGTTCGGCATTGCCGGCGAGTCCGGTTCGGGCAAGAGCGTCCTCACCCAGGCCATCCTCGGCCTGCTTCCCAATGCGATCGTATCGGGTGAAGTGCTGTTCGAGGGCCGCAACCTGCTCGGCCTCAAGCCCGCCGACCTGCAATCGATCCGCGGCTCGCGCATCGGCATGATCTTCCAGGATCCGATGTCGAGCCTCCACCCCTATTACACCGTCGGCAGCCAGATCACCGAGATGATCCACGCCCACGAGAAGGTGGAGAAGCCGGTGGCGCGGCGCCGTGCCGTCGACCTCCTCGCCCGCGTCGGTATCGCCGAAGCCGATCGCCGCTTCGATAGTTTCCCGCACCAGTTCTCCGGCGGCATGCGGCAGCGCGTGATGATCGCCATGGCGCTGGTGCTGAACCCGCCGCTGGTCATCGCGGACGAGCCCACCACCGCCCTCGATGTCACCGTGCAGGCGCAGATCGTTGCGCTGCTCGACGAGATGCGGCGCGAGCGCGGCACCACCGTGGTGATGATCACCCATGACCTCGGCCTCCTTTCCAGCATCGCCGACCATGTCATGGTGATGTATGCCGGCCGGCGCATGGAGCTGGGGCCGAGTGCCCCGCTTTTCGCCGCCCCGGCCCATCCCTACACAGCGGGGCTGCTCGCCTCCTCACCTGCCAATTACGAGGCCGGCGCCGAGCTGGTGCCGATCCCCGGCCGGCCGCCCAGCCTGCTCGAAACACCGGCCGGATGCGTGTTTGCGCCGCGCTGCGCCAGCGCCCTGCCCCGCTGCACCAGCGAGGCGCCGCCGCTGCGGGTGTTCAGCGATGGCCTCCAGTCGCTGTGCTGGCTCGAAGGCCCGCCCGCCGATGCCGCCGCCAGCGTCGCGGCCGTCGCCAGAGCCCCGGCCGCCGACGAGATCGTGGTCAAGGCCGAGGGCGTCCGCCTGACCTATGGCGCGGGAAGTCTCTTCAACCCCGGCGCCGGCTTCGAAGTGCTGAAGGGCATCGATCTCGAACTCCGTCGCGGCGAGACCCTGGGCCTTGTCGGCGAGAGCGGCTGCGGCAAATCCACCTTTGCCCGCGTCCTCGCCGGGCTGATCCCGATGACCTCGGGCAAGGTGGCGCTGCTCGGCCGCGATCTCGGCTCGCTCGACCCGCGCGCCTGGCAGGCGATGCGGCGTGAGGTGCAACTGGTGTTCCAGAACCCGTTCGGCGCGCTCAACCCGCGCCGCCGTGTCGGCGCCATCATCGGCGATCCGTTCCGCATCCACGGCCTCGCCGCGGGCGCCGAGCGCAAGCGCGAGGTGCAGCGGCTGATGGAACTGGTCGGGCTCAACCCCGAGCACTACAACCGCTTCCCCTCGGAATTCTCCGGCGGCCAGCGCCAGCGCATCGGCATCGCCCGGGCCCTGGCCCTCAACCCCGCGCTGATCATCTATGACGAGCCGGTCTCGGCCCTCGATGTGTCGATCCAGGCGCAGGTGCTGAACCTGATGCGCTCGCTGCAGCGCGATCTCGATCTCACTTACCTCTTCATCTCGCACGATCTCGCCGTGGTCCGGCATGTCTGCGACCGCATCGCGGTGATGCAGGCCGGCCAGATCGTCGAGCTCGCCGACGCCGAAACGCTCTACCGCACGCCGCAGCACCCCTACACCCAGACGCTGCTCGCCGCCTCGGTCGCCACCCCGCCCCGCCACCCTGCCGCTGGCCGGACGCTCGTCGCCTCGCACGCCGTGGAGGCCGCATGAGCACCCAAGCCATCCCGGTCGTGCAGCGCGGCTCGCTGGCGCTGACGCTGCGCCGGCTCGGGCGTGACCCGGCCATCATCGCCGCGCTGGTCTTCATCGTGCTGGTGGTGATCTTCGCCCTCTCGGCCCCATGGATTTCGGCGCTGACCGGCCACTCCGCCATCGAGCAGTATCGCGATACCGGCCTCTCCGAGATGGGCCTGCCGGTGGCGCCGAATGCCGAATTCCTGTTCGGCACCGACCATCTCGGCCGCGATGTCCTCGTCCGCCTCGCCTATGGCGCGCAGGTCTCGCTCACCGTCGGCGTGCTCGCCGCCGTGGTTGCCGCGCTGATCGGCATCACCGTCGGCATGGTCGCCGGTTATTTCGGCGGCTGGGTCGATACCGTGCTGAGCCGCGCCATGGACCTGGTGATGAGCGTGCCGTTCCTGCTCTGCGCCCTGGCGCTGGTCTCGGTGTTCGGCCCCAGCCTGTCGCTCAGTATCGGCGTCATCGTCTTTTTCAGCTGGACCACCATGGGCCGCGTCATCCGCGGCCAGGTGATGTCGCTGCGCCGGCAGGAATTCGTCGAAGCCAGCCGCTCGCTCGGCGCCGGGCCGCTGTCGATCATGTTCATCGACATCCTGCCCAATCTCAGCGTGCCGATCATCGTCTACACCACCATGATGATCCCGGGCTCCATCGTCTTCGAGGCGACGCTGAGCTTTCTCGGCATGGGCATCGTGCCGCCGGCCCCCAGCTGGGGCGGCATGCTGGCCGATGCCGCCGGCAATTCGCTCTACCTCGTCGCCGCCTGGCTGGTGCTGATCCCGGGCCTCGCGCTGCTGTTCACCACGCTCGCCTTCAACATCCTCGGCGATGGGCTGCGCGACGCGCTCGACCCGCGCGGCCGGCCAGTCAGGAAAGCTGCCAAGGGGAAAGCCAGATGATCCGCTATCTCCTCGGCCGGGTGGCGTTCGGCGCGCTGATCCTTTTGACGCTCAGCATGTTCGTGTTTTTCCTGTTCTTCGTCGCCCCGGGCGATCCGGCCCGTATGGTGGCGGGCGACAAGGCGACCGAGACGCAGTTGATCCAGATCCGCACCAATCTCGGCCTCGACCGGCCGATCCACGAGCAATATCTGAGCTTTCTCGGTAAGGCCGTGACCGGCGATCTCGGTTTTTCCTATCGCAACCAGCAGCCGGTCGCGAAGCTGATCTTCAACCGTCTGCCCGCCACCCTGTCGCTGGTGGTGGGTGGCGTCCTGGTCTGGCTCGCCGTCGGCATCCCCATCGGCATCATGTCGGCCCGCCATCCCGGCGGAGTGCGCGATCGGCTCGGCCAGGGCTTCATCCTCATCGGCCTCAGCTTTCCGACCTTCGTGCTCGGCATGATGTCGCTCTACCTGTTCTATTTCCTGCCCCGGCAATCGGGTTTCATGCTGTTCCCGGCCGGCGGCTTCAAACCGTTCCTGCCCAACCCGGCGATCTGGGCCTGGCACCTGATCCTGCCCTGGACCACGCTGGCGCTCACCACCGCCGCGGTCTATGCCCGGCTCACCCGCGGCCAGATGCTCGAAGTGATGGGCGAGGATTACATCCGCACCGCCCGCGCCAAGGGGCTCAGCGAGCGAAAGGTGGTGTGGAAGCACGGCATGCGCGCCACCCTCACCCCGCTCGCCACCCAGCTCGGCGCCGATATCGCTTTGCTGCTCGGCGGCGCCATCGTCATCGAACAGGTTTATGGCCTGCAGGGCGTCGGCGCCCTCGCGGTGCAGGCAGTGGCCAACCAGGACCGGCCGATCATCATCGGCGTAGTGCTGCTCGGCGGCCTCTTCATCGTCGTCGCCAACATCATCGTCGACATCGCCTATGTGCTGCTCGACCCGCGCGTGCGGTGATGTGCTTCGTATCTGGAAACCGTTCCTCGATGCACGCAACCACCCACCGGCCGTCATCCCGACGAAAGTCGGGACCCAGTGCTCAGGCTCATCCCCAAGCCCGATCTCTCCGACCTTGCTGTGACGGACCGGATGGGGCCGTATCTGCCAACCGTCCGAGCAATGGGTCCCGGCCTTCGCCGGGATGACGGCCGGTGACAAGGTCCGGCCGCGAGTTCCCAAGGAGACAAAAATGCCCGTCGCCGAATACATCATCCCCGGCATGCTGATCCGCGATCACCTGCTGCCGGTGCCGCTCGATTGGCAGAAGCCCGAGGGCCAGTCGATCGAGCTGTTCCTGCGCGAGGTGGTCGATCCGACCAAACGCCATGACGACCTGCCGCTATTGGTGTTCCTGCAGGGCGGCCCCGGCGGCAAGTCGCCGCGGCCGACCAAGGGCAGTCCGTCCTGGCTGGCCGAAGCGCTGAAGACGCATCGGGTAATCCTGCCCGACCAGCGCGGCACCGGCCGCTCCACCCGCATCGAGGCCGCCACCATGGCGGGCTTTGCCGGCGGCGATGCCGCCGCCGACTATCTCGGCCATTTCCGCGCCGATTCCATCGTCGACGATTTCGAGCACGCCCGCAAAACCCTGTTCCCAGGCAAGCGCTGGGAGTCCCTCGGCCAGAGCTATGGCGGCTTCCTCACCCTCACCTATTTGAGCCGCTATCCCGAGGTGCTCGCTGCCTGCTATGTCGCCGGCGGCCTTGCCAGCCTCGAGCCCGATGCCGACGAGGTCTACCGCCGCACCTACCCGCGCGCCGCAGCAAAGAGCCGGCTCTATTACAAGCGCTATCCCGATGACGTCGCCCGCGTCGCCGCCATCGCCGATTTCATCGACGGCAACGAGGTCCGCCTGCCCGATGGCGACCGGCTCACCGTCAAACGGCTGCAGACCATCGGCATCGATCTCGGCATGGCGCCCGGCCACGAGAACGTCCACTGGCTGATCGACGAAGCCTTCTCCGCCTCGGGCCGGCTCTCCGACCACTTCCTCGCCAGCGTCATGAGCCTCACCAGCTATGATGGCGGCCCGCTCTTCGCCGCGCTGCAGGAGAGCATTTACGGTCACGGCGCCGGCGCCACCGACTGGGCCGCCGAGCGGGTCCGCGCCGACCATCCCGAGTTCGATCCGTCGGCCCGCCCGCTGCTGTTCACCGGCGAGATGATGTACCCTTGGATGTTCGAGGAAATCCGCTCGCTCCGCCCGTTCCGCGCCGGCGTCGAGGCGCTGGCGGCGCGACGGAGCTACTCCGAGCTCTACGATCTGAAACGGCTTGCCGCCAACCAGGTGCCGGTGAGCGCTGTGGTCTATTACGACGATCTCTATGTCGACGCCGGCCTCTCCCTCGAAACCGCCGCCGCGGTCGGCAACCTCCAGCACTGGGTCACCAACGAATACGAACATGACGGCATCCGCCAGAGCGGCGACGTGTTCAAGCGGCTGGTGGAGATGGTGAAGGAAGCAGGCGGGCCGCTGAAGGGCGAGGCGCGCTGAAGCCCGCAGTCGGAACGCCTCTCCCGCTTGCGGGGGTGGGCAATCGCATATGGCTTTGTGCACCGCACTCTCAGTGGTCCTCCACCGTGAAACGGGGAAGGGGGACCGCCGCAGGCGGTGGAGGGGGCGGCGGGAAGCGCCGGTGTTTGCGGCCGCCCCCTCCACCAGCTTCGCTGGTCCCCCCTCCCCCGCTGCGCGGTGGAGGACCACGGAGAGCCTGGTGGCTTCACATGCGGTTGCCTGCGCTTGCGGGGGGAGGGGGACCAGCGAAGCTGGCGAGGGGGAGCCCCACGCGCTGACAGCGGACCTTGGCGAACAGGGACGACCGGTGTCTGCCGCTCCCCCTAAATCACCCCGCGCCTGATCGCCTCGGCCACTGCCTGCACGCGGTTGGACGCGTTGAGCTTGGTGGTAATCTCCTGCACCTTGCGCTTCACGGTGATCTCGGTGAGCGCCATCTCGCTGGCGATGTCCTGCGAGCGGCTGCCATCGGCGAGGAGCCGGAGCATCCGCACCTCCTGCGGGCTGAGCCCGCTGTCGCGCTGGATCTGCTGCGACGCCACGCGCCGATATTCCTCCATCATCGCCGGGATCAGCTCGGCCGACAGCGTGCGCTCGCCGGCATGGATGGCGCGGATCGCCTGCGCCAGCGTCTCGTAGGAATTGGTCTTGAGCAGGTACGCATCGGCCCCTGCCTCCAGCGCCCCGACCAGGTACTGCCGGTCGTCATAGGTGGAGAGGATAATGCATTTGGGTGCGTCGGCCCGCACCTTGATCAGCCGCGCCAGCTGGATGCCGTCCATGGTGCCGAGCCGGATGTCGATGGTCACCACATCGGGCTTGCGCCGCACCAGCTCTTCCAGCGCGTCATTGGCATTGCCCGCTTCGGCCACCACCTTCATGTCGCCTTCGCCCTCGAGCAGGCTCTTCACGCCGCGGCGGAAGATCTCGTGGTCGTCGACGATCATGACCTTAATGCGCTGCTGATCCACCTGGCACCCCGATGATGATGTTGGTCCCCTGCCCTGGGCGGCTGTCGATCGACACCTCGCCGCCCACCGCGTTCGCCCGCTCGCGGATGCCGACAAGGCCCAGCCCCTGTTCGGCCGCATCGAGCGCGAAACCGCAACCATCGTCGCGGATCGATACTTCGAGCCGCGTCGGGGCGAAATCCAGCAGCAGTTCGAGCCGCTCCGCCCCGGCATGGCGGACGGCGTTCTGGCAGGCCTCCTGCACGATGCGGTAGACCGCGAGGTCGGCCTCCGGCCCGAGCGCGAACGGCGTGCCGCTGACGCTGATATCGGTGGCGAGCGACACGCTGGCCGGCAGCGACGACAGGTAATTCTCGAGCGCCGGGATCAGCCCCAGCTCGTCCAGCACCGTCGGCCGCAGGGCATAGATGATCTGCTTCATCTCCTGCAGCGTGGTGTCGAGCATGCGCTGGCACTGCGTCAGCCGCTGGTCGAATTCCGGATCGACGACCCGGCGCCTGAGCGCCTGCAGTTCATAGGTGGAGGCGAGGATCGACTGCGCCACGCTGTCATGCAGGTCATAGGCGATGCGCCGCCGCTCTTCTTCCTGCACGCCCACCAGCCGCCGCAGCAGCGCCTGCAGCTCGTGCGCCTTGTGGGCGATCTCATCGCGCGCATCCTGCAGTTGCGCCGTGCGGCTCGCGACCTTCTGTTCCAGCGCCTCGCTGAGCTCGGTGGCGCGCGCGAACAGCCGCGCGTTGCCGATCGCCACCACGGCCTGGTCGGCGAAGGTACGCACCACCCGGCCATGCTCGGTGCTGTAGAAATCCGGCTCCGGCCAGTCGATGCAGAGCCAGCCGATGCAATCGTCCCCCAGCACCAGCGGCGCGCTGCACCACGAGCGCACCTGCTCGGTTCCCGGCTGCCACACCCAGTCGAGCTGGGTGCGGACATCGCCGATGATCAGCGTGCGGTGGTCGCGCAGCACCGGCGCGCTGAGCGGCGCATCCTCGGGCCGGAACACCACGCTGCGCACCAGCGCGTCATCGGGGTAGCCCTTGGCGGCCACCACCCGCATCAGCCCATCCTCGCCCAGCAGCGTTACCCGGCAGCCGCGATGCGGCACCACCCGGCCCAGCTCCTTGAGCACCGCCTCGAGCACATGGCTGGGGTCGAGGCTGGACGAGATGATGCGCGACACGTCGGCCAGCGTGTCGGCAAGTTCTCGCTCCTGCCGCTCGGCCGCGAACAGCCGGTTCTGTTCGATCGCCGGAGCGATCTGGTCGGCGATGGTCTGGAGGAGGATCACGTCGTCGCGCCGGAACGCATCGCGCCGGTCGCTCTGGATATCGAGCACCCCGATCACCCGCTGCCCCAGCCGCAGCGGCAGGGCCAGTTCCGAGGCGGTGTTGGGCAGCATGGCGTGCGAGACGAAATGCGTGTCCTGCGTCACGTCGGCCGAAATGCGGATCCGCCCGGTTTCGGCCACCCGCCCGATAATGCCGCGGCCGATGGTTTCGCTGAACCCCGCCGCCATCAGCTGCTCGGCAAACGGCCCGCTCGCATGCACCAGGTCGGTGCTGCCCGCCGCCTCGTCGACCAAAAGCAGCTGGATATGCTCGTAGCCTAGGGAGCGATGGATCAGCCGGGTGATCTCCTCGAACAGCTCCGCCCGATTGTGGATCGAGGTCACCTGCTGGCCCAGCCGGTGCACCAGCGACAGGTGGCTGCGGATGCGCTCGCTCTGCGCCATCAGCGCGCTGGTCTGCAACAGGCCGCTGAGATCGTCGGCCACCAGCCGCACCAGTTCGGTGCGCCGCCTGGCGCCGCGCTCGGCCAGCGGGAAACCGAGCACCACATGGCCTTGCGGCCCTTCGATGCCGGCCAATACCGCGCCCTCGACGGCATAGCCCTGGCTGGCCGCCCGGTTGATCAGGTGGGTGGGAAAGCTGACCGTTTCCCCCGCGCGCAGCCGCACCTCGCCCAGCTGCCGGTGGATCGACGGCGGAATATCGCCCGATACCAGCACTTCGACGCCGCGTTCGCCGCCCAGGAGCAGCGCCGCCCAGCGGGCGCCGGTGACGCTGATCGCCCGCTCCATCCGTTCGATCAGTTTCTGCCGGTCGGCGATTTCCGGGTCGGTGGTCAACAGGTGCTGCAGCCGCAGCGCCTGCATGCCGTCATCGTCGTCGCGGTAGAGCGGGCGGGCGAGCGAGACGCCGGTCTGTACTGGGGTATCGCCCGCCGAAAAACCCATCTGCCCTAAGCCCGTCCGCCGCCTGTTCGAGATCTGCCGGATAGCGCCAGGCCCGCCCCGTCGAGCCGCTCGCCATGTCCCGCGGGGCCGATAATTCGTCCCCCGTCGAACACAGTCAACCCGCGGCTGATCGTTTTCTGCACACTGCCTAAAAACTGAGCGCCGACATAGGCGCTATGCGGGTTGCGGTATTCGAGGTCGGCCGCCTGCAGCGTGAAGCGACGGTCCGGATCGACCAGCACCAGGTCGGCATCGGCGCCGGCCGACAGGCTGCCCTTTTTGGGGTAGAGGCCGAACAGCCGCGCCGGGTTGGCCGCAGTCATCCGCACCAGGTCGGACAGCGGCAGCCCGCGCTTGGCCACGCCTTCGGTGAGCAGCGCCGGCAGCGTCGACTGCACGCCGGAAATCCCGCCCCAGGCCTCGAAGATGTCGGCGTCGCCGGCGGTCTTTTCTTCCCAGAGGCAGGGCGAGTGGTCGGAGGTGATCACGTCCACCGCTCCGGCCAGCACCCGGTCCCACAGCGCTTCCCGCTCGGCCGGGGCGCGCAGCGGTGGCGCGCATTTGGCCACCGGCCCCAGCCGTTCGAGATCGGTCTCGTCGAAGAACAGGTAGTGCGCGCAGGTCTCCGACGTCACCGCCACGCCGCGCGCCTTGGCGGCGCTGATCCGGTCGATGCCCTCGGCACACGAGACATGCACGATATGGAGCCGCGCCCCGGTCGCTTCGGCGAGCCCGATGGCCTCGTCGATCGCCGTGAGTTCGGCCGCGATCGGCCGCGCCTCACCCCACGCCGCCCGATCCGTCCGCCCCGCGGCGCGCAACGCCATCGTCAGCCGCCCGGTCATTTCCTCGTCCTCGGCATGCACCGCGAGGAACGAGCCGAAGCCGGCGATCTGCGCCATGCCCTCGCGCATGATCCGCGCGTCGGAGCGCGGAAAATCCGTCGCCGAGACCATGAACGCCTTGAACCCGACGACGCCGCCGGCCTGGAGGTCCGCGAGATCGGCGAGGTTGTCCTCCACCAGCCCGCCCCACAGCGCATAGTCGACATGGCTCACCGCCGCCGCGGCCTGCTTCAGCCGCAATGCCTCGGCGTTGATAGTGGGCGGATGCGCATTGAGCGGCATCTCGACGAAACTGGTGACGCCGCCGGCCGCCGCGGCGCGGCTGCCGGTCTCGAACCCTTCCCAGTGTCCCCGCCCCGGCTCGGAGAAATGCACATGGGCATCGACCAGCCCGGGCAGCAGCAGCAACCCGCGGGCGTCGATTTCCTCCAGCGCCTCGAGCGGCGAATTGCCCTCCACCAGTCGCGCGATGCGGCCGCCCGTCACCGCGACGCCGCCGAGGAACTCGCGCTCCTCGGTGACGACGCGTCCATTGCGGATATAGAGATCGAAACCGCTCACCTCAGTCCAATCCGATCAGTCGTGCCGGGTTGGTGGCGGTCATGGTCTGCACTTCCTCCACCGAGAAGCCGAAATACAGCAGCATCGAGATCATCATCCGCATCCCTTCGATCGGCGATGGCAGCACGCGCACCCCGTAATCGGTGGCCAGCACGAACTGCGAGGGCCCGACATCGCGGATGCCCTGCAGCCAGCTCATCGCCCGGCCATGCACGATCGAGCCCATGTCCATCAGCTCGCGCTCGACATAATAGTGGGTCTGCGGCATCCACGGTCCACCGAAATCGACGGCGCAGGCTTCGAGGAAGAAGCCCTTGCGCGCCACTTCCTTCTGCTGCTCGATGGTCAGCAGCTGGCGCGCCGGGTGCGCCACCAGCACCTTCTTGATCCCGTACTCTTCGGCCAGTTCCACCACCCGCAGCGCCTCGGGTCCCGACACGTGCCCGGTATTGAGATAGACCTCGGGGCGCTCGGCCACCATTTCGAGGATCTGCTTGAGTTCATCCGGCACCGGCCCATCGAGCGGGATGCGCACGGCGCGGCTCAGTTCCTTCTCGGCAAAGCCGGGGATCGCGTCCTTGAACGGCACCAGCTTGCCCTCGACCAGCGTCGATTCCGTCGAGGCCGAATGATAGGTGCAGTGCGAGCCGAAACTGATCATCCGGCAGCCATCGCCCAGGTTCAGCGCCGTGCGCACGGCGCGCGGGTTCATGCCGCCATGCGCCGAGTTCATCAGGTATCCGCCATAGGTGCGGAAGTCCTTCATGTAGCGGTTGACCATCCAGGCCGTGCCCGAGGCCCAGCCGAACACGTCGTAGTAGAGGATGGTGCGCATGCCCGCGGCCCGCGCCATCTCCGCCACCTGGATCGGGTCGAAATGCCCGGGGTTGGAGCGCAGCACCGGACCGGCATGCACGTGGCTGTCGATGGCGCCGACCAGCAGCTCCTCGGGCAGTTCCATGGTGCGATTGTAGAAGGGTTCGTAAGTCGCCATGACGCCCGCTCCCCTCAGACCGGATCGAGGCCGATGAGCCGCGCCGGGTTATGCGCGGTCATGGTGCGGATTTCGTCGGGGGTGAACTCGTAGTCGAGCAGCGTGGTGATCAGCGTCCGCATCCCCTGCACCGGTGTCGAGGCGGCGCGAATGCCGTAATCGGTGCCGAGCACGAAATGCTCCGGCCCGACCTCGCGGATGTCTCCCATCCACTGCGTCGCGGTGCGCCTCAGCCGCGGCAGGTCGCCCGAGCGGTCCATGTATTTCTTCTCGACATAATAGTGGGTGCGCGGCGCATGCGGATAGAGCCAGTCGACCAGGCACCCCTCGAGGAAGAAGCCGCGGCGCGCCGCGTCCTTCTGCTGCTCGATGCTGAGCTGCTGGCGCGCCGGATGGGCGATCAGCACCTTGTGGATGCCGAACTCCTCGGCGAGGTCGAGGATGCGCAGCACCTCGGGCCCCGAGACATGGCCGGTGTTGAGATAGACATCCGGGTGGTCGGCCACCATCTGCAGGATCTCGGCCAGATCGTCCGAGATCGGCCCCTCCTCCGGAATGCGGATGGCGCGGCTCAGCTCCTCCTTGACGAATTCCGGATAGGCATCCTTGAACGGCACCAGCTGCCCGTCGATGATCGTCGACTCCCGGCTGGCCGAGAAATAGGTGCAGTGCGAGCCGAAGCTGATGAACCGGCACCCTTCCTCCATGTAGAGCGCGGTGCGCACCGAGCGGGGGTTGAGCCCGCCATGCGCCGAGTTCATCAGGTAGCCGCCGAAGGTCTTGATCCCCGGCACATGCCGGTTGACCATCCAGGCGGTGCCCGAGGCCCAGCCGAACACATCGTAATAGACGATGGCCCGCATCCCCGCTTCCCGCGCCTCGATGGCCACTTCGAACGGGTCCTGATGGCCCGGGTTGGAGCGCAGCACCGGGCCGGCATGGACGTGGCTGTCGATGGCGCCGACGAGCAACTCGGATGGCAGTTCCATCGACCGATCGTAGAAGAACTCACTGATAGTCATGATGCCGCTTTCTGATCGACTTGGTTTTGGTTTGGGGTTTCGCCGCTGAGCCAGCAGGCGGCACGATGGCCGCCGCCGAGCTCGGTCACGGGAGGAGCAGTGTGGCAGCGCGCATGCGCCAGGGGACAGCGGGCGCGCACCGGGCACTCGCCCGGCTTCACCTCGCCGAGCACCAGTTCGCCGCGCATCGCGATGCCGTCGTCGGGTTTGGGTGAGAGGCGTGGCGCCGCGCCCAGCAAGGCGCGCGTATAGGGGTGCGAGGGCGCCGAGAACACCGCGTCGGCCGGCCCTTCCTCGACGATCACGCCCAGATACATCACCATGACGCGGCTCGAGATGTAGCGCACCACCGCCACGTCATGGCTGATGAACAGCATGGCCGTGCCCACTGCCACCTGCAGGTCCTTGAGGGTGCGCAGCACCTGCGCCTGCACCGAAACGTCGAGCGCCGAAGTCGGCTCGTCGAGCACCATCACCTGCGGCTCGCACGCCAGCGCCCGCATGATGGCGACGCGCTGACGCTCGCCGCCCGACAGCTGATGCGGATAGCGTTCGAGCGTCTCTTCGCGGAGCCCGACCAGGGTAGCAAGCTCCACCAGCCGGGCCCGCTCGCCCTCGCGCGCCACGGTGCGGAAATTGCGCAGCGCCTCGGTGACGAAGGTTGCAACGGTCATCCGTGGGTTGAGGCAGGTTTCGGGACGCTGGAAGACGATCTGCACGTTCTTCCTGAAGCGGCGCTTGGCCGCGCCGCTGAGCGCCGAGAAATCGGTGCTATCGACGATGATCTCGCCGGCATCGGCCGATTGCAGCCCAACGACGCAGCGGCCCAGCGTGGTCTTGCCGCAGCCGCTCTCGCCGATCAGCCCGACCACTTCGCCCGGCTGGACATCGAAGGAGACGCCGCGCACCCCCACCGGCATGGCGTCCGGCGCCGCCGGATTGTGGAACAGCTTGGTCAGCGTGCGAACGCTGAGGGCCGGAGCGCTCATGCCGCTTCTCCCTCATAGAGCACGCAATGCACCTGGTGCTCGCCGCGCGCGATGGCCGGCGGCAGGCCCGCCTCGCATCGGGCCCGTACATGCGGACAGCGATGCGAGAACCGGCAGCGCACGATGTCGTTGCGTCCGCCCCACACGCTGCCCTCGAGTGGCACCAGTTCATGCGGCTCGTCGACATCCGGCACTGCGGCGATCAGCCCCTTCGTATAGGGGTGGAGCGGCGTGGCGAAGATCGAGCGCAGCGCCCCCTCCTCCACCACCTGCCCGGCATGCATGATGCTGAGGCCCGAGCAATATTCCGACACCAGCGACAGGTTGTGCGCGATGAGGACGATCGCCATGTCGCGCTCCCGGCAGATCCGGGTGAGGAAGCGCAGGAGCTCGCGCTCGGTGGTGACATCGAGCGCCGTGGTCGGCTCGTCGGCGATCAGCAACGCCGGGTTGCTGGCCATGGCGCAGGCCATGGCGACGCGCTGCGCCTGCCCGCCGCTGATCTGGTGCGGGTATTTTTCACCCAGATCAGCAAAATTGAGCCCGACCAGCCGGAACAGTTCGGCGATCTCTTTCGGCCGGGCCGGTTTCGGCACCTTGCGCTGCGCCAGCACCCGCTCGACCTGCCGTCCGGTGGTGAGGAACGGGCTCAGCGCCCCCTTGGCGTTCTGGAACAGCAGCGACACGCCATGCGAGAGGTTGCCGCGCAGGCCCTTCTGGTCGCTCGCCGGCAGCCGCCTGCCACCGAAGCCGACCTCGCCGCTTCTGACCAGGAGGCCCGGCGCCGCAAGGCCGACGCTCGCCATCATCGAGATCGATTTGCCCGAGCCGCTTTCGCCGACAAGGCCGTAGATCTGCCCGCGCTCGACCGCGAGGTTCATGTTCTCGACGATGCGCCGGGTGACCCCACCCCGCCTGGTGTCGATCGAGAGGTTCTGGATTTCGAACAGTTTCTCGCCCATCACTCGCTCCCCCGGCGCGGATCGAGCCGCGCCTCGAGCGCGTCGCCCATCAGGTTGAGGCTGAAGATCGTGGTGGCGAGCACGAGGCCGGGGCAGATGCTCATCCACCAGGCGCCCTGCACCAGGTAGTTGGTGCCTTCGGCCACCATCACCCCGAGGTCCGGCGTCGGCGGCCTGATGCCGATGCCGAGGAAGGAGAGCACCGCGACATTGCCCACCGCCGCCGCGAGGTTGAGGCTGCCATGGATGACGATCGGGTTGACCGTGTTGGGGAGGAGGTGCCGGAACAGGATCGACATTTCCGAGGCGCCCGAGCAGCGCGCCGCGTCGATATATTCGAGGCTCTTCTTGCTCAGCGCCTGGCCGCGGATCACCCGCGCATAGAGCGGGATGTTGATCAGCACCGTGACGATGACGATGCTCTCGACGCCCGGCCCGAGCACCAGCACCAGGATCATCGCGACGAGGATCAGCGGGAAGGACTGGATGATATCGACCAGCCGCATCACCAGGTCGTCGAACCAGCCGCCGACATAGCCGCAGATCAGCCCGATCAGGGAGCCGATGACGATGGCGCCGCTCACCCCGACGCCGGCGACGATGAAGTCGATCCGGAGCGAAGTGATGGTGCGCGAGAACACGTCGCGGCCGAAATGATCGGTCCCCAGCCAGTGCGCGGCCGAAGGCGGCAGCAGCACGTCGGGCGTGGTGAGGATCGGGTCGTGGGTGACGAGGAACGGCCCGAAGATTGCCGTCAGCAACAGGATGGCGAGCAGCACCACTCCGACGACGCCCAGCGGGTCGCCGCCAAAAGCGCCGAAATAGAGCTTCCGCCAGCTGCGGCTCGGTCGGGGGCGGGATGCCGTGAGCGGCACGATGCGATCACCTTGCATATTCATGCCGGATCCGGGGGTCGATGAGGGCATAGGAGAGGTCGACAATCAGGTTGGTGACGGCGACGCTGGAGGCGATCAACAGGATGCAGGTCGAAACCGGCGCCATGTCCGAGGTGGTGATGGCGGTGACGGCGTAGCGGCCGATGCCCGGCCAGGCGAACACCGTCTCGACGATGGCGGCGCCGGCCAGCACGTTGGCGACGACGAAGCCGAGCGTCGTGACGATCGGCACCAGCGCGCCGCGAAACGCATCGCCCAGCACCACCTGGCGCGGCCTGAGCCCCAGCGCCCGGCCGAAGGTGACATAGTCCTCGCCCAGTGACTCGCCCATGGCCGAGCGGGTGATCCGCGCCAGCGGCGACACCACGCCCAGCCCCAGCACCAGCGCCGGCAGCATCAGCTGGCGCAGGGCGGCGAAAGCGATATCGGGCTTGCCGGCGAGCAGCGCATCGATGGTGAGGAACCCGGTGACCGGCGGCGGCGAGATGAACATCGGCGACAGCCGGCCGATTGGCGAGGGCACCAGCCGCCACTGGAAATATAAGAGAAAGATCAGCACCACGCCGAGCCAGAATGCCGGCACCGACTGGATGGCGATATTGACCACCCGCACCAGGTGGTCGGTCGGCTTGCCCCGCCGCACCGCGGCGACCAGCCCGAGCGGAATGCCGACCAGCACGCCGAAGGCGATGCCGAAACTCGCCAGCTCGAGCGTTGCCGGGATGCGCTGCGCCAGGTCTTGCCCGACGCTGTTGCCGGTGCCGAAGGAGCGGCCGAATTCGCCGCGAAACACCGATTCCATATAGCGCGCATATTGCACCACCAGCGGCTGATCGAGCCCCATCTGGCGCCGCATCTCGGCGCGCTGCTCGTTGGTGATGTCGGGATAGCGGCTGGTCACCGGATCGGACGGCAAGAGGTAAGCCATCGAAAAGGCGACCGCGCTGATGCCGAACAGCACGACGAGGCCGATCGCGAGGCGTCTCAACACGTAAACAAGGATCGGTGGAAGGCGCATCTTGGTCACCGGATGGTCCGAAGAAGCCGCCCCGGCCAGGGGCCGGGACGGCAGGTCACGGGTGGGTCAGGCGCAGGGGCGCAGCCAGGAGAAGGTGATGGTGCCCCAGGGGAACTTGTTGACGTTGCAGATCCGGCTGGAGACCGCGGCGTTCCAGTTCACCTGGTAGAGCGGCGCCGCCAGGTGCTCGCCATTGAGGATGCCGAGCACTTCGGTCTGCAGCTTGCCGTAGGTCTCGGTGTCCTCCTGCGGCACCAGCAGGGCCGCCAGCACATCCTTGTCGAGCGTCGCGTTGGAGAACTGGATGTGGTTGGTGGCGCTGTCGGTGCGATACATCCAGTAGGCCCAGTACATGAAGTCGTTCCACCACGGCCCCATCGAGTGGATCGACACCTTGAGGTCGCGCTTGCCCCAGGCGATGTCGTCAAAGGCGTTCTGGGTCAGCGGCTTGATCTGCATGTCGAGGCCGATGCCGCGCAGCGCATCCTGGATGATGACGCCGGCCGTCATGTTGCCCGAGCCCTGCACCACCGGCACTTCGAACGACGGCACGTTCCCGGCATACTTGCTCTCCGCCACCAGCTTCTTGGCGGCTTCGACATCGGTGGTGAATTCGGGGTCGGCGACATAGCCCGGCGTGTTGACGCCGACGAGGTTCTGCACCGGGGTACAGAAGCCCTTGCACACTTCGGTCACCAGCCGCTCATAGGGGATCGCCTTGATCACCGCTTCGCGGATTTTCGGATCGTCGAACGGCGGCACGTCGGGCTTCCAGCGCAGCACCGCCACGTCCTGCTGCGAGGGCACCGAGAACACCTTGGTGTTCGGCGATTTCGACAGCACCGAATATTCGTTGGGGGTCATGAAGGCGATATCCGCCTCGCCGCTTTCCATCAGCAGCATGCGGGTCTGCGCATCCGGCACCACCCGGAACATCACTTCCGAATAGAACGGCTTGGCGTCGCCCCAGTAGTTCTTGTTGGCGACGGCCGTCAGGTACTCGCCGTTCCGCTGCTCGCCCAGCATGTAGGGGCCCGAGCCCATGGCGTTCTTCTTGATCCACTCGACGCACCAGGTGTCCTCGGCGGTGCGCCCGGCTTCGCAGGCAGCCTTCGACATCACCGTCAGCGACATCGAGGCGAAGTTGCGCAGCGCGTAGCGGCCGAGCCCATCCGGATAGGTGATCTCCAGCGTCTGCGGGTCGATCACCTTCATCTGGTCGACCTTGAAGATGCCGCCGGTCTCGATCTGCGTGGTGCCCCAGCCCATGCGTCCGACCAGCGCCCGCTCGATCGACCAGTAGACGTCGTCGGCGGTGACGGGCGAGCCGTCCCAGAACTTGGCGGCCGGGTTGAGATGGAAGGTCAGCACCTTGTTGTCGGCGGAAATCTCCCACGAGGTCGCAAGCCGCGGCACGATCCTGGTCTGGTCGGCAATGCCGGTGGCCGGATCGATCTCGTAGGTGACGAGCGTATCGAAGAACTCCATCGCCAGCTGGCCGACAAAGGCCGAGGTGTTCTGCGGATCGAGCGTCGCGGGATATTCGTGATGGAGGTAGATGAGCCGCGGACCCGAGCCGACCTGGTCGGGGCTGAGCGGCGTGGGCGCGAACTCTGTCTGAGCGATGGCGGGCAGTGCGACGCTCGAGGCAGCGGCAGTCAGCAGCGCCGCGGCAAGCGGCAGAAATCTGCGTTTGGACATACTGATCCTCTCTTCCAAAGGGGGAGGCCAGTTCGTGCCTGGAAGCAGGGAGGAGGTCGCTTCCAGGCCCGATTGGCGACGAGGATCAGCATCAATTCCGGGGTGTCCCCGGACAAGTTCACCTTCGGCGCAAACGCGGATACCAAGGTATCGTTAGCGGCTTTGGACCGATGCGGACACGCGTGGACTGCCCCTCACCCTGACCCTCTCCCCAGCGGGGAGAGGGGACGCGGGTTGAACCGGCAGTGCCACAACGCCCCCTCTCCCCTCCGGGGAGAGGGTCGGGGTGAGGGGCAGCTACCACTGGTCTCCGCGACCCCGACCTAAACCCCAAGCAGCGCCTTGACCTCCTTGGCCGTGACCTTCCGCCCATAATCCGCCAGCTGGAAACTCTCGGCGAACTCCCCTGCCCCGGCCATGCCCGGCTGGGTGTACATGAACTCCGGCCAGTATTTGAGGATGAACGCCCGCTCGGCCGCCCAGTCGCCGATCCGGGGTGCTTCGTTGAGGAAGCCGCGCTCGAACGGCGCGAACTCGTAGAACTGCGTCGCATGCGCGGCGCAGGCCTTGAGCTTGGCATCGATCGAAGCGCCGACATCCACCACCACGTCGTGCTTGTGCACGTCGATGGCGCCGTAATCGGTCATCTTCAGGCAGATCGGCGCATCGGCGAGCGGCGGCACCTCGGGCACGATATTGCCGTTGGTGCAGAAGCCCGACGCCTCGCGCACGGCCCGGCCGGCCGAACGGTTGTCGAGATGGCCGGGGCAATCGTCATGGAAGGTGATGACGATATCGGCCTGCCAGCGGCGGATCGCCGAGATCACCGCGGTGCGCACCGCGAGGTCCGGCACCAGCTCGCCATCGTGGATATCGAGGATCTCGTAGTCGAGCACTCCCAGATGGCGGGCGGCCGTATAGGCCTCGCGGGCCCGGCGACGCTTCAGCGGCTCGCGATCCATCTGGTAGTGGCCGGCATCGCCATTGGTCAGCGACATGAACTTGACGGCCGCACCCTTGTCGGCGAGGAGCCGCATGGTGCCGCCGGAGTACATTTCCGCTTCGTCGGGATGGGCTTCGACGACCAGAACTTTGAGCGGATAATTCATTTGCGGCTACTCCTTTGAAACGTTGGCGCGCAGCGCTGCGGCTGCCGCCCTGAGGGTCGCGCCACTGCGCGTGACGAACCCTTCGAGTTCGTCGAGGTCTGGGTGCTCCGAGAAATAGTCGTCCGGGGCGATCATCGTGCCCGCGGCGACGCCGTCCTCGAACAGCCGTGACAGGCGGATCAGTTCGAGGATTTCGCCCATCTCGGCATCGGGCTGGCGGGCCTGCCAGTCCGGATCGAACAGCGGGATCTGGTTCTTGTCCGAGCCCCAGACATTCTCGATGGTGAAGTTGGGGAAGCTGCCGGCGGCGAACAGCGCGCCCAGCACCGCCTGCCAGTCGATCACCCCGTCGCCGCAGGCCCGCGTCTGTCGCTCCAGCCCGAGCGGGCGGGCGAACAGCACGATGTCGCGCATATGGGTCTTTTTCACATAGGGCGCGACGCGGCGGGTGGCCGCCACCGGGTCCTCGCCGCGCACCACCACATTGGCGAGATCGAGCGTCACCCCCAGCGCATCGGCGCCCACCTGTTCGACCAGCCGGACGATCTCCGCCGTGGTGATCTCCTCATGCGTCTCGACCGCGATGACCGCGCCGCGATCCCGAAGCACCGGCTTCAGCTTCAAGAGGAACTTTCGCGTCGCGTCGAGCTGGTCGGGCCAATCCACATCGGTGCGGTAGCGATCGATGGCATGAAGGCCCCAGTCGTGCCGCTGGTAGTTGGCGGTATCGCCCCAGAGCGCCGTGCAGCCGATCGCCGTCGTCGCCTCGATCATCCTGGTCATGCCGAGCAGGTAATCGCCCTTGCCGACATCGCGGACCTCCGGCGCCTCGGGCGTGTTGTAGGGGTTGATCTTGCCCAGCCCCATTTCGAGGTAGAGCCCGAGCTCGTCGGCCCGCTGCTTCACTGCGGCGAGAAAGCCCTGGTCGAGCGTCGGCGAAACGTCGAGCACGGTGCGGAAGAACACCCCGGCATGGCCGAGTTCGGCGCAGCGCTCGATCAGCCCGAGCGGGCCGAGCTCACTGGCGCGGGGAAACTTCCGCCCATCGATGCCGACGCGGATTTCGGGAATGTCTGTCACTGTCATGATGCGGGAACCGGATTGGCGATGGGAGTTTCGAGCCCGAGGCCGCCGGGTACAGCGGCGATGAGCTGGCGCGTATAGGCGTGCTGCGGATTGGCGAGGACGGCCTTGGCCAGCCCCTCTTCGACCAGTTGCCCGCGATGCATCACCGCGATGCGGTCGGCGATATAGCCGGCGCTGACCACGTCATGGGTGATGTAGAGGACGGCGACCCCCTGTTCGTCGCGCAAGCGCGCGATCAGGTTGAGGATGTCGCGCCGGATCGACACGTCGAGCATCGATACCGGCTCGTCCGCCACCAGCAGTTTGGGCGACGCAGCCAGCGCCCGGGCGAGGCCGACGCGCTGGCGCTGGCCGCCCGACAGCTCATGCGGACGGCGGTCGAGATAGCTGGCAGTCGGGGTCAACCCGACTTCGGTGAGCAGCGCCGCCACCCGGCCTTCGACATCGGTCTTGTCGCCCCCGGGCGCCGAGATCACCGCCCGGCGCAGGTGGTGGCCGATCGTGTGCAGCGGGTTCAGCGAGCCATAGACATCCTGGAACACCATCTGCGCGGCGCGCGGCTGATGCGGCCGGCGGCGCGATACCGGCACCGGCGTCCGGCCATCGACCAGCACATCACCCGAACTCGGCCGGGTCAGCCCGGTGACGATCCGCCCGAAGGTCGATTTGCCGCTGCCCGAAGCGCCGACCAGCGCCACGATCTCCCCCGGCGCCAGCCGGAACGACACATCGTTGACCGCCACCAGGGCCGAGCGGCCGGTGAGCGGATTGGTGCCATAGGCCTTGGTGAGATGCGCGGTTTCCAGCACCGGATGCGCCACCGATTTCGGCCGCGCCACCGGCGGGGTCGAGAAATCGACCTTCGGCGTCGCCGTCAGCAGCGCCTTCGAATACGGGTGCTCCTGGTGCTGCCGGAACCGGGCCACCGGCGCCGTCTCAACGATCTTGCCGCCGCGCATCACCGCGATGCGGTCGGCCACTTCGAACAATAGCGGCAGGTCGTGGGTGATCAGCAGTACGGCAAAGCCCATCTGCCGCTGCAGTGCCTTCACCGTGACGAAGATTTCCTTCTGCACGATCACATCGAGCGCCGTGGTCGGCTCGTCGAGGATGATCAGCTTCGGCTCGAGCGCCAGCGCCATGGCGATCACCACGCGCTGCCGCTGCCCGCCCGACAGCTCATGCGGGAAGGCCCGCAGGCGTTTGGGATCGATATCGACCATCTGCAGCAGTTCGGCCGGCGTCCGCCGCACCGCCGCGCCGCCGCGGTCGAGCGCTTCCTTGAGCTGCCACTCGATCCGCTTCACCGGATTGAGCGAGGTCAGGGAGTTCTGCAGCACGATCGAGGCGGTGCGCCAGCGCAGCGCCCGCACGGCATTGTCGTCCCCCGACAGCATGTCGTTGCCCGCGATGCGGATCTCGCCGCCGGTGATGATCCCCGGCGCCCGCAGCAGCCGCAGGATCGACTGCGCGATCGTCGACTTGCCGCAGCCGGATTCTCCGGCGAGCCCCATGAACTCGCCCGGCGCGATGCTGAACGACACCCGGTCGACCGCCGGGATGATGCCGGTCTCGCCGGCATAGCCGACGCTGAGATCGACGATATCGAGAGCGGGGATATCAGGCATCGCGCTTCACCGGGGTCATGAGCGTGGCGCTCGGTTTCTTGACGCCGGCCCGGCGCAGCAGCCGATCGGCCCGTAGCCGCGGGTTGCCGATCTCGTCGACCGCATTGTTGATCAGCGCGAGGGAGAAGGCGGTGAGCGCGATCGCCATGCCGGGGACGACGAAGGTCCACCAGGCGCCGCGGATCAGCGCCGAACTGTTCTGCGCCCAGAACAGCATCGAGCCCCAGGTGATCTGCCCGCCATCGCCGAGCCCGAGGAATTCGAGCGAAGCCTGCGCGGTAATGGCGAAGATCACCTGGTTGACGAAATAGGCGGCGACCACCGAACCCATATTGGGCAGCAGTTCGACCGCGACGATGCGCCAGCGGCTTTCGCCCACATCCTCGGCGGCGGCGATGAACTCGCGCTCCCTGAGGCTGAGCGCCTGCGAGCGGAACAGGCGCGCCCCGAAGGCCCAGCCGGTAATGGTCAGCACCATGATCATGGTGAGCGGCCCGGGCGGCAGGAACGCCGCCAGCACCACCACCAGCGGCAGGCCGGGGATGACGAGGAAGACGTTGGTGACCAGCGTCAGCACGTCATCGACCCAGCCGCGGAAATAGGCGGCGGTGAGCGCGACGACCAATGCCAGCAGCGTGGTCAGCACCGCGATCGAGAAGGCCACCCAGAGGGTGTTCTGCCCGCCATAGAGGAACTGGCTCAACACGTCCTGCCCCTGCCCGGTGGTGCCGAACAGATGGGCGAGCGAGGGCGGCTCGTTGATGCCGCCGGTGGCGCGTTTCGGATTATAGGGCGCCAGCAGCTGCGCCAGCGCGCTGGCGGCGACCAGGGCCCCGAGAATGACCAGCCCGACCGTCACCGGGATCGAACCGAGGAGTTGCCGGCGCGCCTTGGAACCAAAACTTTCGCTGAGCGACATCTAGGCCTCCCCGCCCGTCCGCACCCGCGGATCGAGCAGCACGTAGAGCGTGTCGACGAGGAAATTCGCCGCCAGCACCGACAGGGTGATGATGAGGAACAGCGCCTGCATCAGCGGGTAATCGACGGCGCTGACGGCGCGCATCAGCGCATAACCGAGGCCGGGATAGGTGAAGACGATCTCGGTCAGCAGCTGGCCCGAGAACACCGCCCCCACCGCGGCGCCGAGCGCCGTGATGTTGGGGAGCAGCGCCGTGCGCACCGCATGCGACAGCAACACCCGCCGCGGCTTCAGCCCCTTGGCTTCGGCGAGCGTCAGGTAATCCTCGCTCAACACGCCGATCATGGCGTTGCGCATGTTGAGCGTCCACGGCCCGAGCGACACCAGCACAATGGTGAAGGCCGGCGCGATCAGGTGCATCAGGATATCGCCGATCCCGGAGAGATTCAGCGCCGGCGGGTTGACGCTCGAATAGGCGTTGCCCATCGGGAACCAGCCGAGCTTGAAGCAGAAGACGTAGAACAGCAGCAGCGCCAGGAAGAAGTACGGGAACGAGCCGAGGAACAGCAGCACCGGCGGCGTCAGCCGGTCGAACCAGCCGCCGCGCCGCCACGCCGCGATGGCGCCGAGCACCGAGCCGAGCACGAAACTGAGCAGCACCGAGGTGAGACCCAGGAGGATCGACCAGCCGAATCCGGCGCCGATCACCGCCATCACCGGCGCGGGAAAGTTGGAGAGCGAGCGGCCGAAATCGCCGCGCAGCACATTGCCGAGGTAAGCAATATATTGCTGCAGCAGCGGCTCGTCGGTGAGCCCGTAGGCCGCCTTCAGCGCCGCCAGCGACTCGGCGTTCAGCGAAGTCGAATAGGTGGCGACGATAGTCGACGCCGGATCGCCCGGGGTCAGCCGCGGCAGGAAGAAGTTGACGGTGATGGCGACGAAGGCTGCCAGCACATAAAACGCCAATCGCTTCGCAATGTAATACATCGACGGGCTCCGGGGAAAAGGAGGCTCCCACCCGCCAAAGGCGGGAGCTCCGGTTATTGCCTGGAGTGCTCACGGTCGGACGGACCAACCACCGGCTGTCATCCCTGCGAAAGCAGGGACCCATTCATCCACCTGCGCCAGCTGCGAGTTGGGTCCCTGCTTTCGCAGGGATGACAGCCGGTGAGAGTGGCGAGAGCCAGTGGCCTCAATCAGACAGTGGAACGCTCCTAAGTAAGCAAGGCAGTTATTCGGCGCGGCGGGCCAGGTGCGGCCAGACCAGCAGCGGACCATTGGTCATCTGCAGGCTGAGCGGCGCATAGGGGTCCTGCTCGTTGGGGAAGCCGGTGAAGCGACGGGTATTGTAGAGACCCCAGTCCGGCTGCTCGTAGAGCGGGATGGCGGGCGCCGCCGCCGAGAACATGCCTTCGAGTTCGGCGATGATCGCCTTCTGCTCGGCCGCATCGGTCGATGCGGCGAACTTGGCCAGCAGCTCATCGACCTTGGGGTCGCCATAGCGCTGCTGGTTGTTGGGCGAGGCTTCGCCGACCGGCTTCACCGAAGTTGTCGCCATGTTGTTGCGGTAGAACTCGAACGGCGTCGCCGTGCGCTGCGCGGTGCCGAGCGACAGCTGAAACTGGCCGGTAAAGGTCGAGTTGGTCCAGCTGTCCGCCGTGGTGGTGCGGAGCGTCACGTCGATGCCGATATCCTTCAAATTCTCCGCGACGATCTGGCAGGCCGACACCCAGTCGTTCCAGCCCGAGGGCACGATGATGTCGTATTTCAGCGGCTTGCCGTCCTTGCCGACGCGAATGCCATCGGCGCCCTTGGTGTAGCCGGCCTCGTCGAGCATCTTGTTGGCGGCATCGGGGTCCATGCTGACCCACGAGGCGCCCGCTTCGATCACCTTGGGGTCGAGCCAATCCTTGAACGGCGCTTCCGGCAGGCCGGTGGCATTGGCGGCAACCGACTTGCCCCACACACCGGTATTGATCATGCGCTGCCGATCGAGCGCCATGCTCATCGCCTTGCGCACCACGGTATCGCCCAGCGCACCGTCAGTGGTGTTGGCGAGCAGCAGCACCACCGAGGTGCGCGGCCACCAATAGCCGAAATGCTCGGGGTCGAGCGGCACGAAGGTCACATCAGGGTCGGGCACCAGCCCACCCCAGTCGAGATTGCCCGAGAGCGTCGCGGCGCTGACCTGGTCATTGCCGTTGAAGCCCTGGACGAACACGCCCTCGATGTTGAGCGGCTGCCAGTAATTGGGGTTCTTGGTCACCTGGTAGCGATCGGTGCCGAAGGCATCGATGGTGGTGAACGGGCCCGTGCCGACCGGATCGGGGTTCTCGAAGGTCACCGGGTCGGCGACATCCTTCCAGACATGCTGGGGCACGATGAACTGGTCGACCAGCGAATAGAGGCCGGGCGTGTAGGTCGACGAGAAGGTGAACTTCACCGTCTTGGCATCCACCGCCTCGACTGCCGACAGATACTGCCCGAAGGCCCCGGCTGCCGGGCCGATCAGGCCCGGGTTGGCCTTCATCAGGTTGAAGGTGAACACCACGTCGTCGGCGCTGAACGGCTGGCCATCCGACCACTTGACGTCGTCGCGCAGCGTCAGCGTCAGGCTCAGCGCATCGGCCGACCATTCATAGGCGGTCGCCAGCCACGGATCGAGCTTGCCGGTGGCATAGTTCTGGATCATCAGCGGCTCGTACATGGTCCGCGTGCTGACCCAGCGCGCCGTCGGCGAGAACGGGTTGAAGGTGCGGGTGAAGCTGTTGCCGCCCTCGGCCACGATCCGCACCAGCTGGTCGAGCGGGACTTCGGCGAGCGCCGGAGCGGTGACGGCAAAGGCGGATACGCTGGCCAGCGCCCCAAGCGCCAGGGCGCGAAGGCTTGTGCGCAAACGTCCGATCAAGCCCGGGGAGGGCTTCTTAGGCACTGAATTGGTATGCATAATCGTCTCCGGGGAATGGGTGCTTCTCATCAAGTGGTCCAATCTCCTCACGGGAGGCCGCGTGCCGCGCTGCCTCCCGTGAACACACGTTCTCGAGCATGCTCGAGCGCGAGTTCTACGGCCCCCGCCCGCACGGCATTGCTGCTCACCGCGGTCGGGACAATCTGTGGAATGGCGATCGGCAGGGTCTTGAGGATGTCGGCGACGCTGTCCGCCAGCGCCCTTCCTCCGGCGCGGCCGATGGCCCCGCCCAACACCACCATCTCCGGGTCGAGAATACCGATCGCGCCGGTCAGCGCCGCGGCGACGCGGTAGCCGAGTTCGGCGAAGAATTTCGGATGCTTGTCGCTGAGCGCCGCCTGGCGGATCGCCTCGACGCTGTCCGGTCCGCGCAACTGGTGCGCGGCCACCAGGGCATCGATCGCCGGCACGTCGAGCAACGCTTCGACCAGCGCCATCTTCACCGGCTCACCGGGCCTCGCCATCCGGTCGGGCACCATAGCGCCGCCCAGTTCGCCCGCCGTGCCGGTCGAGCCATGCATCAGCCGCCCGCCGATCACCACACCGGCGCCGACGCCGTCGCCCACCCAGAACAGGATGAACGACTGCACGCCATTGGCGGCGCCGCAGGCCATCTCCTCGATGGCGACGAGGTTCACGTCGTTCTCGATCAGCACATGGCGATGCCCGAGCACGCCCTCGAGCGCCTCGGGGATATGGTAGCCCTCCCAGTTGGGGAGCTGCTGGCCCTTGCGGAGGTTCCCTGCCCTGACATCGACGATGCCTGGGAGGCCCACCACCAGTTGGTCGATCTCGCGCACCGTGATCCCGGCTTCCCGGGTGACGCTCTCGAGCACCGAGGTCAGCCGCTCATGCGCGTCATAGCGATCGCCCGGCTCAGCCGCATGCCGGAAGCTGGCAATGGTGTTGCCGGTGATATCGGAAATGGCGGCATCGATGCCGTGGGAGCCGACATCGATGCCTGCGACGAACCCCGAGCGTGGCTCGAGGCTCCACAAGCCGGCCTTGGGGCCATAAGTGCCGGCTTTTTCTCCGTCACGACGGATGAGATTGGCGGATTCGAGCCGCCGCAGCAGATCCGACATCGCCGGCTTCGACAGCCCGGTAAAGGCTTCGAGCTCCATGCGCGTCAGCGACCCCTCCGAGAGCAGCCGCTGCAACACGGCTTTCTCGTTGAGGTTGCGGAGCAACCTGGGGCTGCCGGATAGGATCTGCATGTCCATCTCAGACCGTCTGGTAACTTTCCTTACAGTCTGATATCGAACCATCCCGAACGTATTGTCAAGCCGCTCTCAACCGCCTCGCTGCCCCTGTGGATGTCCGATGACCGCTGCTCTCCCGATTACCCTGCTTGACCAACGACTAAGCGCCGGTCGCGAGCTGCTGCGCCGCCATGGCCTCGATGCCATCGTCGCCTTCTCGGCGCCGCGCGGCCTCGCCGCCGCCACCCAGTCGAGCGGCAATATCGGCTGGTTCACCAACTTCACCCCGATGTGGGCGCCCTCCATGCTGGTGATCACCGCCACCGATGCGGTGATCGTCGCTCCCGGCAAGAACGAGGCCCGGTTGTTCACCACCCGGGTCGGCAAGCTCTACGCGGTCGAGATCGCCGGCCAGCAGGGCCTCGTCGCCCGTGCCTCGGTCCTCGCCAATGCCGGCCGCTGGCGGGTCGGCGTCGCCGGCGCCGACGAGATGACGGCAAAGCTCGCCGCGACCTTCGCCTCGTCCTTTCCCCGCATGGTGCGGATCGATCCGATCCTCCAGGCCATGCGGCTCGTGCGCGACCCGGCCGAAACCGCGCTCCACCGCCGCGCCGCGGAAATCTCCGACGTCATGGTGGCCCGTGCCTTCGCCTATGCGGCCGAGCCGGATGCCACTCCCGCCCGCCTGATGGCCGAGGTCGAGCATGCCGGCCGCGAGCTCGGCGCCGACGTATCGCGCCTCTGGCTATCCACCGGCCCCGAGCCGCCGGTGACCTATTTCGAGATGTTCGAGTTGCCGCCTGCCATTCGACCGGGCGACCGCGTGCAGCTGGGCACCATGGTGTCGTTCGAAGGCTACTTCGCCCAGGGGCTCCGCATCGGCAGCCGCGGCAAGCCGACGCCCGAGCTCAGTGATGCCGCCGCCCGCCTCATCGACATCCAGGACGCCGCGCTCGCCGCCCTCGTCCCCGGCCGTCCGGTGCACGAACTGGTCGACCTGATCGAAGCGCGAATCGATGCCATGTGCCCCTACAGCCGCGACAGCGATCCGTTCCGCTTCCAGTCCTGCCACGGCCTCGGGCTCGATTACAGCGAACCCGGCCTCGCCGAAGCGCTGTCGCCGCGCCGCGACAAATCCCGCGATGCCACCGGGCCGCTGCTCAGGCCCGGCATGGTGTTCGAAATCCACCCCAACTTCACCCTGCCCGGCCTTGGCCATGTCTGCGCCGGCGATGTCGCGCTGGTGACCGAAACCGGCGCCGAATGGCTGACCCGCTTCCCCCGCGGCATCTTCCGGATTGATTAGGAGTTTTGCGATTGGGGCCGCACCTCAAACCCTGCCCACCCACCGGCGTCATCCCCGCGCAGGCGGGGACCCAGTGGGATCTCTCAGCTGCAGCGATTGCAGCAGCATCCCACCGCCTGCGCGGGAATGACGTCCGTGGGCGCTGAGCCGCATGCCAGCCCCGTCCCCAGAGCACTCCAGGAGCCTCCGATGTTCTCACTCATGCGCGGCAGCATTCCCGACGCCGGCAACGACCCGCTCGACGCCATCAGCAAGGCCGCCGCCCTCGGCGCCGCCGAAATCACCTTCTACAGCCTGTTCGAACTGAGCCCGACGCTCGACCCGGCCGTGCTGCGTGAACTCAAGGCCGAAGCCGACAGCCTCGGCATCGCCATCGCCGCCAGCCTCGACTGGCTCAACCCGCTGCGGCTCGACCGCCACGCCCGTGAAGTGCAACTGGGCGACGGCGACCTCGCCCGCGGCGTCCGACGGTTGCTCGAGGTCGGCGCCACGCTCGGCATGCGCGAGATGTTCTTCACCATCGGCACGCTCGAAGACCGCGCCGGCAACTGGCCCGCCCAGCTCGACGCCGTCGCGGCCCTGATCACCGACCTGAAACCGGTTCTGGCCGATCTCGGCATGCGCACGCTGGTCAAGACCCACGAGGAGATCACCTCCTGGGAGTGCCTCGCGCTGGTCGAGCGTGTCGGCGCCGACACGCTCGGCGTCTCCTACGACCCCGCCAATATGCTGGTCCGCCTCGAAGATCCCCTCGCCGCCGCCCGCCGCCTCGCCCCGCACGTCACCCAGGTGCACATCGACGACGCCACCCTGAGCTTCGAAGGCGACATCGCCCTCCGCCGCCACCTCGCCCCCGTCGGCCAGGGCCTCATCGACTGGCCCCGCCTCCTCGCCCTGCTCCCCACCGCCAGGCCGCTGATCGAACTCCATCGCGGCCAGTTCGCCATCCCGGCCTTCGACCCCGGCTGGTTGGCCAGCCAGCCCTATGTCCAGCTCGCCGAATACGCCGCCCTCATCCGCTCGGCCTACCTCAAGCGCGACCAGGCGCCGATCGACCAGAACGACATCACCCTGCGCCTGCCGGCGGCATTGGCGCTCTGCAGGACCTGACGCGGCCAGGGCAATGCGAGTTGGGGGCCCACCTTCGCATACCCCACCAGCTGTCCCCTGCCGAGGACATGAGCCGTTACACCGGTCAGCCGACCACTATTCATCGCTCTCAGGGATCTCGCGCTTTTCACATTTGAAATAATCTTGTGAATTCACCATCGCCTGCAATGCTGCCGATGATCTGATGTGATCGTTTGTCATCGTTATTGCGGTGGGGGGATTTCGATGACGAACGGGATTTTGGCGGCGCGTGGCGCCGGCGGGCGTAG